>Ga0222633_1000362_pt1 | contig 44910 bp, 32 predicted proteins | sample AntAcemetageno48_FD_179816 | JGI IMG/M metagenome (GOLD analysis project Ga0222633, IMG submission 179816) | Saline water microbial communities from Ace Lake, Antarctica - #48 | ecosystem: Environmental > Aquatic > Non-marine Saline and Alkaline > Saline | place: Antarctica: Ace Lake | collected...
ACCAAAATATTGCTGGCTCGGCACTTTAGAACCGATAGTTTCAATCGCAAGAAGCCCGGTTGGCATCGCCAAAAGGACTGTTAACATTATTCTTCCAAGCATGATCTATCTCCAGGCTGAGCCTCTAGTTAGCCATAATAGCGCCATTTTTCAATAGAATCTTTGATGTTTGTCAACATAGTTCGAAAGAAGCACCCTATCAGGCCACAGTCGAAGCTGCTTCAGAACTGGCTGCAATATCAGCGTCTGAAGCAATAGAACTGGCCAATATAGCAGCAGAGTTCGCTTGAAAGGAGGATAGGTAAACATTCGATCTCCTCATCGAGCTAGGTCCGCATTCACACAGAACTCAGGTGCTTAATTCGGTATTTTGACGGTTGGCAATTCGAATTCGTTTTGATAATTCCTGCGCGAGGCTGGTCGTCATATTTAATACCGTTTCCGGCGCGCGCTGTTTCAATTGCTCAATATCAGCCAGAGCAAGCTCGTACAGCACCACCTTCCCCCGGGGCAAGGCGGACGTTGCACGACGCGCGCCGTCAATAACGGCCACTTCTCCGCACCAAAAAGGCTTCCCACCATATAGACGATGCCCTGACCTACAAGTTCTCGATTGGTATCGCTTCTTTCCTGGGTAACGTTGTCAATGGCGACGGCCCCTAACGGCGTGCGAAGAGACGACACAAGGGCGATCCCAAATCCCAAAGCGACAAGGGTGCTGGTATGGGACCAGAAGACGTCACTCTTCAACAAACCCATCAGTTCAGGGGTATATCGTGGCATGGGTATGGCGGCTGGAATCGCACCCACTGTCAAACCTAATCCCCCCTGGGGAAGTAGAACAGAGACAAGATAATACGCCCCGGTTCCAATCAAAATACCCAGCGCCGCCGGTGGTATTTTTTTGACCCAACGCTTTCCAGCGATCATCGCCAGAATCGTCGTCAATCCATCCTCTGTATCAAGACCCAGTATGGGTTTGACCTACCCAATCAGAATCGCAACTCCGTTCATCAAACCAGCCACAACGGGATATGGAATATACTGGGCGAGATTCCCCAGCCGTATCCATCCGAAAAGGACCCGTAGGCTTCCGGAAATTGGAACCAGTACCAGTAGAAAGAGCACGGCCAGGTCAGTTCGTTCGCTTAATCCTGGGATCTGGTCGGTTTAGATCGGTTATGCATTACAAATAGACGCTGGAAATGGCGAACGAAGGCCTCAATTGCTGCTGCTTACTAACGCTCTAAAATTTTTTGTAAGTCGTTGGATGTAAGCTGCCAGAAAGCCAAGCTCGAATTTGGCACCATTCTCTCACCGAAAAACTATTCTGTCTTGAAATTTGGTTACGCTCGATCAATGCCAGGGCCTGCGGGGGTTTTTTCAAACCGCTGAAAAGCGGTGTTCCTAGCACGCTAATTGCAGATAGTATTCAAACTCTCTGGCAACATCATCTGATTACCGCTTGCTTGCCAGACAAACAGTGGCGCAGAAAGCTGTCGACGGTGACAAACGCTATCGGAATTAAAGTCCCGATTCGTTGTCAATAATTGTACCTATATGGAAAGTAAAATTAGCCCCATGCAAGACGATGCTCAGTATGTCGAAACCGTCATCATCGGCACAGGATTTTCAGGTTTGCTAGCGGCGATACGCCTGAAGAAAGAGAAAACTGAGGATTTCGTCTTACTGGAAAGAGAATCTGATGTGGGTGGCACCTGGCAGAATAACTCGTATCCAGGCGCCGAAGTGGATATCCCAACCGGCTTGTATTCTTTTTCCTTTATCCCCTACAAGTTCAAGAAGAGATATGCCCCTCAAAGTGAATTACTCGAGTACACGAACTACATCATAGACAAGTTCGCTATCAGAAAATTCACCAGAACAAATCAGGCGGTCACGCAGGTAACTTATGATGAAGGCGAATGCCTCTGGCATGTTGAAGTGGAATCAGGTGAACGCTATATCGCTCGCTTCATTATCGATACAAGCGGAGTACTGGCAAACCCGAATACTCCGTACATTAATGGCGCAGAATCCTTTCAGGGAGAAAAATTTCATACTGCCGAATGGGATCACTCTGTCCCCTATGAAGGAAAAAATGTTGGTGTCATTGGCTCAGGATGTTCAGCAACGCAGGTCGTTCCCGCCATCGCAGACAAGGTTAATCAGCTGACCGTTTTTATGGGAACACCCGAGTGGATACTTCCACGGTCAGATAGAAATTACAGTCCTATAGAACAAACGATGATGAATCTTCCCGGGATACGCCAGCTCAACCGTTTCCTGATATTTGCTATCCATGAGATGCGGTTTATCGGCTTTCGCCGTTATCCATTCACCATAAAACTCAGCAACTTCATTAAATATTTCTACAAGCTAAGCCTAAAAAGGAATCTTGAAAAATATATTGATGACGACAAATTGCGCCACCACATGATGCCGGATTATGAACTGGGTTGCCGGCGTGTCATACCATCAAACGCCTATCTTCCCGCGCTTTCCCGGGACAACGTTGAAGTTGAGACTAGTGGGATAGACGCCATAACCCCAACAGGGATTCGCACAATAGACGGTAAAGATATCCCTTTGGATATCATTGTTTATGCCACCGGCTATTTCGCTTACACCAATGTCAAAAAAATGCTCTCGTTTCAGGTTTATGGCCGGGATGGTCGGAACCTGAACAGTGAATGGGAAACAGAGGCTGTGTCTTACAAAGGGATCACCATTTCAGGCTACCCCAACTATTTCAAAATAAACGGTCCCAACACGGGCACCGGCCACAGTTCACAAATAAGTTACATGGAGACAATGGTCGATTATACGGTTGACGCTATCTGTGCTGTAAAACGCGATAAAAGCATTAAGGCCATTGATGTTAGAAACGATGTTCAACGTGAATATGTAACGAAAATGAAAAACACCATGAAATCGACCGTCTGGCAAAACGGCAGCTGTAAGTCCTTCTATAGAAAAGATAAGACCGGGGAGGTCACCAGCCTGTCACCGGAATCCGTGGTCAACTTTATCTTCTCGCGAAAATGGTTTCACCTAAGAGACTATCAATTATTAAAGTAAGCCCGGGGTTACTTCAAAGGGCCAACCCCTGCTCTCGGCCAGAGGAAGCTCTACCCTCTCCATAGATTCGCCAAAATCGCTGAATAGAAGAACCATGTATATTGAGGAAAACTATCCAGGAAGATTCAGATGGAAACGATGCAAACTGATGTAGTCGTCCTTGGCAGCGGCGCCTCGGCGTTAACCGCTGCCCTGGCAGCCCATGGCCATGGTTCTGAGGTGATGGTGTTCGAAAAAGCAGACAAGCTTGGCGGCACCAGTGCCTGGTCCGGTGGCATGATCTGGGTTCCTAATAATCCACACATGATCGCTGCTGGAATCAAAGATAGCCGGGAAGAAGCGTTAACTTATCTGCAGTCACTGTCTCATGACTTAATCCGTCCCGAACTAGCTGAGTCATTTGTAGACCATGGGCCAGAAATGGTGAGTTGGCTGGAAGAAAACACCTCAGTCAAATTCCAGCTGGTCGCGGATTTCCCCGATTATCATCCAGAGCATCCCGGGGGTAAACCAACCGGCGGTCGCTCGTTGGAATGTCCCTTGATTTCATTTAACGATCTGGGTGACAACAAAGATCGCGTGACCGTTGGCTACAGTTATGGGACGGCGCCGATCACCATGGAAGAATCCCATCTTGGTCGCGCAGTTCCCATCAAGGTTTCACCCGCCGAACATGCTCGGCGGGCTAAAAATGATGAGCGGGGCTGTGGTCAGGCTCTCATTGGTCATCTTTACAGGGCCTGTCTTGAAGCAGAGATACCGATCACAACCAGTGCGCGCGCCGTTGAGTTGATCACAGAAAACGGTCGGGTTACCGGGGTGATTATTAAAAAGGACGAAGAGGAACTTGTTGTTCATGCCCGGGGCGGCGTCATCCTCGCTACAGGCGGATTCGAATGGAACAGGGAATTGGTCCGGGATTTTCTGCGCGGTCCCATGACGAGCCCGGTATCAGTGCCGACTAACGAAGGAGACGGCCTGGTGATGTGTATGCGCATTGGTGCCGCACTGGGCAATATGCGAGAGGCATGGTGGATGCCTGCGGTCGAAGCACCCGGGGACCGGGGTGATGGTCTAAATCCCACCTATCTTTTCGCCGGTGAACGGGCACGACCGCGCTCAATTATGATTAACAAGAAAGGACAGCGCTTCACAAATGAAGCGGCGAACTACAATGCATTTGGCGCGGCATTCCATGAACAGGATGTTGCAAAGTTCGAGTACTCGAATTTGCCGTGCTGGTATATTTTTGACCAGGAACATCTGGACTTGTACGGCACCATTGAAACCGCACCGGGAAACCCACCCCCTAACTGGATAACAAAGGCGCAGTCACTCGAACAACTGGCTGATGAGATTGGCGCTGATAGCCAAGGACTGCTCGATACAGTATCCAGATGGAATACAAGCGCTGGTAACTGCCGGGATGAAGACTTTCATCGCGGTGAGAGCGCTCATGATACCTGGTGGGGCGACCCTGCGGTTAAAGGGACCCCGCAAGCGACACTCGGCCCAATCGAGAAAGGACCCTTTTATGCGATTGAAGTTAAAAGCGGCGCGCTGGGTACCAAGGGCGGCCCGAAGACGGATGAAAATGGTGCCGTGCTGAATGTCGACGGCGGGGTTATTAAAGGGCTCTATGCTGCCGGCAACGTCATGGCCTCGCCGATGGGCATGACCTATGGCGGCGCCGGTGGCACGTTGGCGCCAGGCATGGTGTTTGGCTTTCTGGCGGGAAAAGATGCAGCAAGCAGGTGCTGAAGGAGAACACCCTGCCGCACTCTGTTTCCTGGCCAACGAGTAAGATTAACCGGGCAGGTGAAACAACGGTACAGTCTCTTTGATCATTGCGCGCTCGCCTGGCAAGCATGACTTTCAATAAGGTTGAGACACCGTATCAGTGAGGGTCGCGAGTTCCTCCGCCAGGAGATCGTAAACAACGCGGATGCGCCGGCTGGTGCGCAATTCTCGATGAGACACTAGCCAAAGCGGAATCTCCGGCGCGAAGAGTTCTGGCAAAACGCAAACCAGGTCATCGAAGAGTCCGCCCGTATCCATAGGTAGGAAGCCAAATCCGAGGCCCTCCCGGATAAGCTGCAGCATGCAATTACCACTGGCGGCATGAACACGGAATTGTTCGAGGCGCAGCTCAAGCCCCTGTTCCGCGAGTCCAACGATCAACGACTCAGTATCCTCAATGCCCACAAAATCCTGATCCGATAGGTCGTCAAAAGTCTGCGGCACACCAACCTCGTCCAGCAACCGGCGCGCGGCGTAAATGCGCCCGCCAAGGAACCCGATGCGGCGGGCGATAAGATCGGGTTGGGTCGGCTGCGCATGGCGTATGGCGATATCCGCCTCACGCCTTATGAGGTCGCGAAGTTCGTCGGAAGCGACTACCTCTACAACAATACCAGGCGCCCGCTCGCGAAGCTTCCGCAGCATCGACGGCAGATAGTAGGTTGCCAGCATCTCGGTCGCTGTGATGCACACTCGACCCTCGATGGCTTGAGACTGCCCGGACGCTGCCAGCGAGACCCGGTTCGCAGCCTCCGCCATGGCACGCACGTGTTCAAGCAACTCGAGGCCGGCCCCGGTCAATCGCACATTGCGGTGGCCGCGCTCGAACAGCGTTATGCCCAGAGACTGCTCCAGGCCGGTCACCTGCCGGCTCAGCGTTGGCTGAGTCTGATGAAGCGCGCGTGCTGCAGCAGACAGTGACCCCTCTTCGGCTGTGGCGAGAAATGCCCGCACCTGGTTCCAGTCAAACGCGATATCGTTCCAGTTCATCTATTTTAGTATGCCTGCTCAATAGAAAAAGGCATTTAATATACCATCAACGTATGGCCAAATAGTATAGAACAACAACGCACGAGCAACCGAGGTATCAATTATGAGCGTCACATCCACCGAGTTTTGGGACCGCGTGGCCCCGAGTTACAGCAAGCAATCCATCGCCGACACCGAGACCTACGCTCGCAAACTCGCGGCAACACAGGCTCTAATGCGCCAGGACATGAGTGTGCTGGAGTTAGGCTGCGGCACTGGATCTACCGCACTGGAGCACGCGCCTCACGTGGCACACATCGATGCTACCGATATCTCCGCGGCGATGATCGCCATCAGCCGCCAGAAAGCGGAACAGGCCGCCATTGACAATGTCAGCTTCAGACAGGCCGGTGTGGCGGAACTCGACGGGGAAGGCACCTATGACATGGTGCTGGCATTGAACCTGTTGCACCTGTTGCCAGATCGCACGGCGGCGCTTGCGAAAATCCATCGGCTGCTGAAACCTGGCGGCCTCTTCATATCGAGCACCGTTTGCCTCGCCGACCGCCTGTGGTTTCTGCGACCTGTGATCCCAGTGTTGCAATGGATTGGGAAAGCACCTTTCGTAAGTTTCGTCGGTGCAAATGACGTGCTACATGAGATGGCAGAAGCGAGCTTCGAAGCGCAGCAACACTGGACGCACGGCCGTGCGAACAGCCTGTTTCTGATTGCCAGCAAAGTCGAGACCACTGGCTGACGGCGGTGATGACGTGCTCGCAGGCGAGCTATCTTGTTTCATACTCTCTTGTTTCATCTACGCAGCTTCGATTAAGCGGTCCAGTTTCGGACACTGTCTCTCTGTTCGAATTTCAAGCCAAAGCGCTTCGGCATCGGGATGTACTTTGCGTAAATGATTAACCCACTGCTTGAGTCTTCCTGCACAATCTTTTTCCGGCAGGGTTTTTCTGATGTCGTGCCAAAAATCGATTAACAAGTGCCGAACCACTTGCCACTGCGCTTCTGTCATTTGGTTTTGGCGGATTCGGCTGGCAAGGTCCGGGGATCGCACCGCGCCCCTGCCCAACATCACGTCTGTTGTACCCGAAGTCGCAACGCAAGCGTGGTAGTCCTCCACTGTCCAAATATCACCGTTGGCGATAAGAGGAATGTTGATAGCGTTCCTGATTCTTGCCAGTTCGTCCCAGTGTGCGGGTGGTGCGTAACCTTGCAGCCTGGTGCGAGCGTGCACAGTCATCTCGGTTGCGCCGCCGGCTTCAATGGCTTGAGCGTTATCCAGCATCAACGATACATCGTCATAGCCGAGCCGCATCTTGGCGGAAACGGCTATTTCTTCTGGCAAAGCGCTACGGACAGCGTTAACTATCCTGTAGAGGCTATCTGGTTCTTTGAGCATTGCAGCGCCACCCTGGCGGCGATTCACTGTCTTACTTGGACAGCCAAAATTGATATCGATGCCATAAGAGCCAAGCTTAACTGCCAGCCGTGCATTTTCAGCCATGGCATCTTCATCACTACCCAGAAGCTGAACCCGAACGGGCGTGCCGCAATCGGTTCTTCCGCCATTTTGCAGTTCTGGACAAATGTTATAAAAAACCCGGTCAGGATAGGCTCGATCCACGACTCGCAAAAACTCGGAAACCACCCAATCAAAGCCGCCCTGTGCGGTGAGCAGGCGTCGCAGGTACACGTCTGCAAGCCCCTCCATTGGTGCTAAAACAATTCTCACCGGTGCAGGAGACTATTGTGAATAGTGGAATCTTCTGAAGTCTGTGGTCGAATCATCGTGGTCCTTGGGTTCATCATCAAATATGGGCCCGATCAATGGCGTCTATGGGTCTACTGCGCTGACTGACCCGTTGCGACCAGTTGTTGGGCGCGCCAGAAATGAAACGCCGTCCAGATATTAAAAAGCGCAATTGCCGCGACGCCGCCTCGAATTCCATCTGCTTCGAGTGATGGGTCACCTCCGGAAATATAGTCAGATACAGCGCCGACAAATATGGGGCCAAAACCAAGACCAATCAGGCCGGCGAACAACAGGTAAATGGCCACAGCCATCGCTCTGGTTCGATCCCCTGCGAGGGATTGAATCAGCGAGAAATTTGGGCCGTAGTAAAAGGTGGCCGCAAACGTTGTCATCCCCAGCAAGCAGACAGACAGATTAATATTGCCGACATTAACCGCCGCGAATGTGCAGGGAACGGCAAGAAGGAAAGTCGCCGCGATAATCTTTAGTGATACACCCGGCCGATCCTTATCGAACTTGTCACCTACCTTGCCACCTAACCATGCACCGGACATGCCCGCGATAGCCACCATAAGCCCAAGCTTCAGGCCGAGTTCACCGTAGCCGATGCCGAACACACGCACATAGAGGCTGCCGTAAAATGCAGCAGTACCGTAAGAAACAAACTGGATAAGAATACCGGCCATCACTAAATGCCAGTAGGTTGGTTTGGATCCCAGTTCCTTCAGCGCTTCCTTGATCGTTTGTTGATTGGGTTGGGGTTTAAAGGCCTCCTTCAAACTAACGTGTCCGCGAGGTTCTTTGACCGTCCACCAGACGACAAGTGCAACGATAATTCCGGGTACGCCAGCGATGAAGAATGCTACTCGCCAGTTAAAGTTTTCGACGATCCATCCGCCACCGGCTAGTGCGATGAAGGCTCCAAGAGGTACAGCGGCACCGTAGACACCCATGGCGCTGGCCCGGCGTTCCGGCGGAAAGTAATCTGCAATCAGGGAGTGCGAAGCGGGGCCGGATGCGGATTCACCAATGCCCACACCAACGCGTGCCAGAAAGAGCTGTACAAAATTGCTTGCGGCACCGCACAGCATCGTCATCACTGACCAGATGCCAATGGCGATGGCGATAATTCTGCTTCGATGCCATTTGTCAGCCAGGAGCGCCACAGGGATAGCAAGGGTGGTGTAGAACAGCGCGAAAGACAGGCCCGTCATCAATCCGATTTGTTTGTCACTCAGCCCCATTTCTTGCTTGATTGGCTCCGCTACGATGGAGATAACCTGCCTATCAAGAAAGTTGAGCATGATGACGACAAACAGCACAGCCAACACATAGTTGGCTTCACGATTAGAAGGGATTGTTGTTAGTGCCGGACTAATTTCTGATGACATGGTGAACTGCTCTACTCTGGTTGGAAGCCAATGTTTCTGTAAGTGCGGATCGCGTCGTTTTTGAGCCCTCGACAGAACCCCTTTACCCGTTTGCCGCGCGCGGATAGTAGCAGATACTATTCCCGTCAGAACAGCCACCCGCCCTCGGCGATATTCATTGCTGTCTTAACATCACACGCTGCTTTTGTTCGATGTGTAGTGAGATAGCTAATGCATATGTGGGTTCCCATCAATGCCGATACGGTATTCGCAGCGCTAAAATCAACAAGCCTTTGGAGTGAGGCGGAAGATCTGGCAAAAAAGCTTTCTAATCCCGTCGCGGCATTAATCAGCGTGCCTGTTCAGGCAAACTATGATGAAAACTATGGCGTCAGTGAAGATGGCGAGGTCTGGCGGGTTAATATTCAGCCTGTCATTCCCGTATCAATTAGCGAGTACTGGAACCCCATTTCCAAGAGTATCCTGCCCATTATTAAACAACAGGATTTTCCTGCAACGGGGCTTGATAAGTCCGATATGGGCGAATAGCAAAAGCATCGCTAACCTATCGACGCACGAAGGATCTGAGGGAACCAATTACGTTGCTTTGTGGAGGAGTACCGTGAATAACGCTATCGCATTGACCGAGGTTCAGCCTTTGGCGCGTCTCGCCAAGAGACTACCTAACCCCAGTAAGAGCAACAGCCAGGTGGCTGGCGCAGGCACAACTGTCCGGCCTGAGCCCGCATCGTGTGAAAACGGTGCAAAGTAGTCGATGTCAAAATCACCGCTATTCTTGATCTTGGTATTGTAGAGATCAAAATGCAGATCGTAGCCGACCTGAAGGTTTCCAGCAAAAGATCACCGGCGCTATGTGCGCCATCTTGTGTATTATAAGAACCAATGGTTGAGCCAGCGTCAAATTTGAACGAGAACTCATAAAAATAAGTATCAAAAATATCGTGACTACCCAGGTCACCACCGTCATGTGCTGCATGCCAATTCGCTTCCAGCGGGGGAATACCAAAGGTCATGTCAGCTGTCACAGCGATGGTCTCATCCACATGCACAACACCGGTAGCGTCCGTGTAGCTGATATTGAAAGAACCAAAGTCATCAGCTGGATTGGAAAACCCTGTTTTCGGGGTCAGGGCCGCCGAAATGTGAAACACATCATCGATCGAGAAATTGTTACTGGATTCTTTACCCAGCGCGAAAAGGTCGAAGACATTTTCTGAGGTGATCGTTGATTCTTCGCCGGCGCTAGCATCATAAGTACCGTTGCTAATATCCAACTGCAATACAGGTACGGCCATCGCAGGCATTGAAAATAACGCAGCGGCGGCAGAAGCACCGCAGGCTGGTGTTTTGCATGGCATATTGGCCGCTGAAAACTTAAGGTAATTACCGTGGTAAATTGGCAACAACAAGCCAAATTGTGGAGCTGTTAATGACTATTTCACTGATCGGGGCCGGGTACGGTCGTACGGGTACACTGTCTCTCAAGTCTGCGCTAGAGACGCTGGGTTACAACAAATGCCATCACATGATCGAGGTCATAAACACCCCGGGCGAACCGGAAAGATGGATGCAGGCAATTGATGCGGAAACCGTTGACTGGGAAAGCATGCTCGAGGGGTATGAAGCCACAGTCGACTGGCCGGCCTGCCACTTCTACAAGGCGCTGGCAGACTACTATCCAAAGGCAAAGGTACTACTAAGCGTCCGGGACCCTCTGGCCTGGTTTGAAAGTATGTCTGCAACGACACTTCGCGTGATACGGAAAAGAATGCAGACAGGTGATGCGGGTCAGCCAAAAAACCTGGGGACCGAACTCGTCGTGAATGCGGCTTTTGGCGGCGAGATTGATGATCCGGAACACGCCATTAGAATGTTTAACCAGCATACGAAAGATGTGGTGGATGCGATCGACCCGAGCCGACTGTTGATCTTTGATGTTCGTGAAGGTTGGGAGCCTCTTTGCCAGTTTCTGGACAAACCAGTACCGGATGCCGCCTTTCCACGCGTAAACTCCAGAGATGAGTTTGAAGATATATTTTTTGGTAGTGGTCTTCAGAAAAATTAAACGACATAACTTGTATGGAATCAGTTGGTAAAACATGACGATAACTTCATTGAAAGGAAAAACAGTCCTGGTCACCGGTGGCGCAAGGGGCATAGGCAAAGGTATCGCACGCGCCTGTCTTGAAGAAGGCGCTCGCGTTGTTATCACTAATCTGGATATCGCAGTCGGCAAAGCAACAGAGAAGGAACTTTCCAGTCTGGGATCAATTCGAGCCATTCGCTGTGATGGAACTGATCGCCAGGCCGTTGATGAACTGATGGATGACGTCTGGGCGAATGAAGGACCGATAGATGTGGTCTTCGGCAATGCCGGTCGCGGTTTTAGCGCCAGTACGCTCGAAGCATCAATGAAAGATGTGAATGACATCTTTTCAACAAACTACGATTCGGCCGTTCATCTGGCGCAGAGTTACGTTCCCAGGATGATCGCACTCGATCGCCCGGGACACATCATGTTCACAGGCTCAGAGCACTCGGTCGGATTACCGGCCGGTAACGAAGGGCTGAATTTTGGCTTCTACGGTGCAACCAAACATGCACTGCTGGCGCTGGCTGAATGGCTGAGAGCTGACCTTCAGGGAAAGTGTGTGTCGGTTAGTTTGTTGATGCCAGGACCGGTCCTGACAGAGGGCCTGGCGTCAACGTTCAAGATCCTGGAAACAGATCCGGAAAACGAGCAGATCCGGCAGCAGTTCAGCAAAGAGGTCGAAGCCCTGCTCCGCGAGCGCATCATCACGACCCAGCAGTGCGCCAGACTGGCACTTAAGGGTTTGAAGCAAGGACTTTTTTACATACCGACCCAGTCTTATATCAAGTCGGACATTGACCGCCGCCATCAGGAGTTTGAACAGGCGTTTGTCGCATTAAACGCTTGGCAGTAAACCCGGTCTGATCCGGCAGCCCGGATTAACCAACCTCCGCCTGGTTGCAGTAGTTAATTTCATCAATAGTTTGCTTTATCAATACCGGCTAACTCGCCGCCGCGCCTATGGGTGCCCAGGCCATCAGTGATGAATCCCCTTCGAACGTGCTGTGGACCAGTTCAACGCCAGCCGCAACCGCCATCTCCTTATATTGCATCCAGGACTGAACCGCGACGATAGGCGTTCCTTCACCCTCATCAAACTGCAAAGGGCCATAGACATTCGCCGTGTAGATGAGATCTTCATCGCTGACGCGCTGGGTCTCTTCGTGACGCGCGCCAGCCGGCTCGTAAAACCAAACGCCTGGACCATATCCCTCAGGGGGGCCGGCCCGGTAACCAATACGACCACTAAGCACCATAAAATCGGCGGCGGCCAAATGATAGTGTGGTCCTGCAACGCCATTGTGTTTTACGATCAGCGACGTGATACCCGTTTCTTCACTTACCCTTAGCACCTTTAGCCCCATATCCGGCACTGCAGGGTTTTCAATCCAGGGGATCGCGCGAGTATCCACAAAATGTGGGTGCACGCTTCGGCCAACATCTGCAATGTTCTCTGCATGGGAGACCAGTGCTTTTGTGTCCGTTCCAGCAATTGCCAGGGGTTCTGCCTGGCCCTGATAAGCGGGTGGTCTTTCCTGCATACACTCAGCCAGCGTATTGGGAACCAGGGTCACGCCCTCTTTCTTTGCGGCTGCGATCACATCCAGCGCTGTCAGAATACTGGACACACCACCCTTGTCACCAAGAAAAGCCACAGCGCCATAAAAGTTACCGAGAAACTCAACGTCCTCGTTAGCAATAAATTCATCTACTTTGGCATTCGCCGGGATGTATCCCCAGGTACCGGGCTCCAGCGTCCCTGCCATTGGACCATTCGGATAACTCAGCGTGCCAGATAGCACAATCATATCCATTGCACCCAGGTACACGAGATTCCTTAGCGTTGTGCCACCCTTTACCTGGATCACGGCACTGAACATGCCGCTTTCGCTGCTGGCTCGCAGTGGCTTGATCAAAATCCCCGGCGCTTGAGGTAGATTCATCCAGGGAATGTCATTCGTATCCACTCCGCCTTCAATGCCGGTGGGGTTAAAATCGGGGTTATAGCCTGCGTTCATGTTTACCTACCAGGGTTAATCGACATCCCTAAGGTGCCAGAGTTGAGGGGGCGGAGTAAAGAGCCCGGGCAAAAAGAGCCCAGGTAACAAAAGCCCAAGTAACAAATGCGGGCGTAAAGGCAAACGACGCCTCATCTACCATGGGTGAATATCACCGGGCTTTGGCACTGTTTCCTCAGATATAAAGTATCTCCTCTGCCGAGTGTCAAGGGAATTGCCCGAGGTGTAAAGTACCCATCTACCCGCCATTCAGTAAACGCACATGACGCATTCGAAAGGACTGCCCGGATTACGTGGCACTGACCATATTGGTATTACGGCACCGGATTTTGACGAAGCTGTCGATTTTTTTACCGATGTTCTGGGATTGGAACCCTTCTACGAAATGGGTCCTTTTGGGTCGGGTGAAGATGATTTCATGCACGACATGCTGAACGTCAACCCGCGGGCGGTCATCCGGCGCGTTAAACAATTCCGTTGCGGGTCGAACACAAACATTGAACTTTTTGAATACGAGAGCCCCGACCAGCGCAGGGAAATGCCAAAGAACAGTGACTGGGGCGGGCACCATATCGCGCTCTATGTGGATGATATTGATCTGGCTATGGCTCATCTAAAGGCACACGACGTCCGGCTCATGCCAGGTGGGGGCGGCCCAACGATAGAAGACGGACCGGAGGCGGGTCTTCGGTCCTGCTATTTTTTAACACCCTGGGGCATGCAGATGGAACTCATTACCTATCCGGGCGGCAAAGGCTATACCAACGACACTGACCGACGACTGTGGGATCCTCGGGACTAATTTCCTCCAGCGGGGTATAGGGTACAGGAAGAATTAGCCACGCTTTATATACGAGTTGCCAAATAGCCCAGGATAGCAATTTTGCACAGGCTAACGGCGAGCGTCGAATTCGATAGCTAACCGTTCGCTACCGGGTAGTAATGCATTCGCCATAAAGTTAGTCTGTTTGCTGTTCGTTTGCAGGCGAAAACTTCCAACGCGTTCGAACAGGTGTTTGAAGCCACCATACAGATCAGTGAGTAATCTCATGAAAAAAATGATGGAAGAGCTGACACAACCCGGAGATCCCTCACTGGCACCCGGCGAGGCACGCTGTCCGGGTATTTCTGTCGCAGAGGTACTTCAATCAGAGTCTAGCGCCAGTGACACCGGTCTCATGGCGGATAGTTACCAATTTCTTGGCGATGATGATCTTCCTTTCTCCCGATATACCAGTCAGGAATTCTACGACAGGGAGATGAAGCAAGTATGGTCGAAGGTTTGGCAATGGGCGTGTCGTGAAGAGCACGTAGCAAACCCTGGCGACTTTCAGGTTTATGATGTCGGCCCTTACAGCACGATAGTCATCCGTGGATTAGATAATAAAATCCGTGCCTTTATTAACTCATGTCCACACCGCGGCATGCAGTTCGCTGACGCTGGCTCGTCAGGGACCGGAAAACAATTCCTGCGCTGCCCCTTTCACGGCATGTCGTGGAACCTGGATGGCTCACTCAAGGAGATTCCATGCCGTTGGGATTTTCCGCACATTGAGGACGACGAGTTTGTCTTGACGGAAATACCGAGTGGTACCTGGGGCGGGTTTGTTTTCATCAATTTTGATAGGGATTGTGAACCGCTTGATGAGTTCCTCGAGGTTTTACCGGATCATTTCAAGGACTGGGGAATGGAAAATCGATACGTCGCCATTCACACGTATAAAGAACTCCCTGGCAATTGGAAGATGTGCATGGAGGCTTTCCTGGAGGCTTTTCACGTTTTAGCCACGCACCCCGAGTTTCTCAAATCTTCCGCCTGGGCAAATACCCAGTACGACGTCTTCGGTAAAAATGTCACCCGATTTTTACAAACGTTCTCAACTGGCAATCCCAACCTGGACCAGACAGAAGCAGAAATTCTGGGTGAGCTTGGTTTCGATCCGAGCGACTTACCAGACGGCGTCTCAGCAAGAGAACATCATGCTGATCACCTCCGCAAAACGCTTGGGCAGGAATATGGCGTCGATCTCAGCAGCGTCAATACCTCACTCGTATTAGACTCCATCGAATATCACCTGTTTCCCAATGCCTGTTTCTTCCCGGGTATTCAGATACCGCTCATCTATCGCTTCAGACCGACGTCTGTTGGCACCTGCGTTCATGAAATACTGATTCTTCAACCGATTCCGGCTTCCGGCGATTGCCCAAAGCCTGCCACGCCACAAAAGCTGGGGATCGAAGACTCCTACACGACCATTGATGGTTTTGATCTCGGTGCGGTCCTGGATCAGGATACCGAGAATTTTCATCGACAGTGGGCCGGGATGAAGGCTTCGTTCAAAAAGGGACAGACACTGGGCAACTACCAGGAAGTGCGCATTAGAAACTTTCATAAAACTCTGGATGAATACCTGCAAGGCTAGAAGCACCGTCATTAACCTGGTTACCTGGCTAGTTACCCGGTCGCCAACTTTTCCACATTATATTAACCTCAAGCCAGAAACTCCCAGGAGAGAAAACTATGATCAGAGGTATACACCACGTCGCAATATCTACTCCGAATCTGGAACGCATCGTTGCCTTCTATCGTGATGTGATTGGCGCAGAAGTAGTCTACGAAGGCGGCTGGGAGCAAGGCTCAGAAATCATCGACAGCATCGTCGGACTCAAAGACTCCCACGCGAAACAAGCCATGTTGAAAATGGGCAATGCTTATCTGGAATTTTTCGAATACGTTAATCCACCTGGAGACCCCATCAAGCAGGGTTACGGCGTTAACGATCACGGCTACACGCACTTCGCATTGGACGTGAAAGATATCGATGAAGAATACGAGCGCCTCAGCAAGAACGGCATGACATTCAATTGTCCTCCGCCTGATTTCGTTAACGGGCCTATTCGCGCAACCTATGGCCGTGATCCTGATGGGAATGTGATCGAAATTCAGCAGATCATGGATGTTGAACATGACTTTGCGCTGGAACGGACCGTGAGCAAGTTTGACTAGTTTAGCTGTCGTGTTTGATTGGCAGAACCTTTAGTTCGGCGGCACCTTCCGAAGAACTAAAGGGCGACACGGGTAACGCACGGGGATTAAGTATTATTCCATATGTGCCGTGCCGCTGGTGTCCAGCCGTAACGTCATGTCATAGATTTTCCAGCCTTCAGGTAACCTTCGGACTTTAGAGATATAGGTCCCCAAAAAATAGTACACAGACCCGTCTGGATTCTTATGCCAGGCGTGGAGGTAACTTTCCAACTGACCTGTATCACCATCCACTTCTGTGAGCTGCGTACCAATCAGGTGCTGAGTACCCACATAGTCCTTAAGTGCGACACGGCAAATATTAGCCCACTCATCGGCGCCATCAGCTTCAAACGACGCATCTCCGGCATTTTCTGTCCGGATTTTCACATCATCCGTATAAATTCCGTGATAGATCCCCATGGCCTCTGCTACTTTTTCCGCTGTACCAAGCCCGATGAGATCCGTCGCCTTTGCATAGAGCCGCTGTAACGTTTCAATCTCGTGTTTATCGGCAACCAGCGCCAGGCGGTCATTAGACATAAAACTCACTCCACTTTAGGTAACGACAACATGCACCGAGCTGAACGGGTAGTAAAGTGTTGAAGCTGAAATCAACGTCTCAGACAGTCCATTATTTGATACAGGTCAGCGATATGAAATAGCTTCAAAATCGGGACACTGCAACCCGACCGGGGAGTATACTGGACGGGTCAGTTCAAAAAATTGTCTCTTGCTGACACCCCCCAACACTGCGTATATACTCAGCGCTTACAGGATTAGTAACAGCACTTTAAGCATCGCGCTAAAACGTTGGGTTAGCATTCAGGCCTCAGTACTACACCGAAGCCCTGACACCTGCCTATCTGCGAGTTAGTCCGGGATATTTTATAGAATAAGGCTATACAAACCATGTGTAGCTTCACGCAGGGTGACTTTTGACTCAGACTATTTATGACATTGCGGTCATTGGCGCCGGTCCGGGCGGCCTGAGTGCTGCTGCCCACGCTGCAGAGCTCGGTGTTTCTCACGTGCTGCTCGAAAGTGCGTCCAAGATCGCAAATACCATCCAGAAGTACCAGAAAGGTAAACATGTCATGGCTGAGCCTGGCATTCTGCCACTTCGCAGCCCCATTGAATTCGATGCTGGTAAGCGTGAAGCAATACTGGAGCGCTGGGAACAGGGCATCGCTCACCACAATACTAATGTACGTTACTCAGCTGAGGTCAGCAGGATCGAGGGCGAGAAAGGCGCTTTCATTATAGGACTGGTCAACGGCCAGTCTGTGACAGCAAAAAACCTCATTCTGGGTATTGGAATGCAGGGAAACCCCAGACAGCTCGGTATCCCGGGTGACCAGGCAGAATTTGTGCAATATCAGCTGGATGATCCGGGCGAATACAGAGATGAGGTCATTGTGGTGGTGGGCGCGGGGGATGCGGCCATAGAGAATGCCATCGCGCTGGCGCCCAATAACAAGGTTTACATCGTCAATCGAAAAGATGAGTTTGCCAGAGCAAAGGAAGGCAACCTGAACCTGATCACGGCAGCGATCGATTCGGGTGAAATTGAATGTTTTTTTGGCACAACGCCCGAGAGAATCGACCCACCGACTGATGACCAATACAAAGGTGTGTTTGTCCTGAACACATCGACAGGCGAAGCCAGCGTCCCGGTTCACAGAATCATCGGGCGCCTGGGGGCAATCGCACCCAGAGGTCTGGTTGAATCTTTTGGTATCGAGTTTCCTAATGACGATCCTAATGCCATACCAGCATTGAGCAGCCAATACGAAAGCAATGTGCCTGGCATGTATGTCATTGGCGCCCTGGGCGGTTACCCCCTGATCAAGCAGGCGATGAATCAGGGCTATGAGGTAGTGGAATACGTTCTGGGCAACAAGGTTAAACCGGCAGATCACGATCTGATTGCTGCCAAGTTCTCGCCTCTGCCTTTCGATCTTGAGGTGGATGAAGTCCTTGAGATGATGCAAAAACGCATTCCGGTCTTTGAGAATGTTAACGCATTGCAGTTTCGCGAACTGATGCTCGACAGTGACGTACACGTGATGAAAAAAGGTCAAGTGATCTTCGCGAAGAACGACTACGACAATAGCTTTTACACGATATTCGAAGGCACTGTCGTCGTTGAGGTCAGCGAAGACATTCGAATCAGTTCGGGTGTAGGCAACTTTTTCGGTGAGATGAGCCTGATATCCGGTCGCCGAAGGTCGGCAACAGTAATCGCCGGCGACGAATGTATCGTCATTGAAACGCCGCGAAGAACCATGAACAAGTTAATCGCGTCAGTTGATGCGGTGAAGCGAGTGCTTGACCAGACGTTTATCGTCAGAACAATCCAGCAAAAATTTGCACCAGAGACGCCGATCGAAGATTTGATGGACGTCGCTGAAAAAACACAAATCAACCGTTATGCCCCGGGAGAGGTGCTCTTCAAGCAGGGTGACCCGGGGGACAGCTTTCATTTTATACGCAGTGGTTCAGTAACAGTATCAAGCGACCTTGACGGCAAGGAAGTCGTGATGAGTTACGTGCCCGCCAACCAGCCTATTGGCGAGATGGCACTGCTCGGTAACACGACGCGTGGGGCAACCGTTAAAGCCACAGTGAAAACCGAAACACTGTCGTTGGATGTTGAATCGTTCAATATGCTATTGGCACGTGCGCCGGGTCTTAAGGAAAAAATGCAGAAGGTGGCGGCGGATCGAAATCGCCAGAATGTCGCAGCACAGGCCACCGCCGAAGAAGGGGGCGACCTGCTGTCATTCCTGATGGGCCAGGGGCTGGGTGAGGCAACAGACGTTTTACTGATCGATGAAGGCCTCTGCGTTGCCTGTGATTTCTGTGAGCAGGCTTGTGCCGCCACCCATGATGGCACCTCTCGGTTGAACAGAAAGGCTGGCCCAACCTTTGCCCACATCCACGTACCCACCTCGTGCAGGCACTGCGAAGACCCGAGTTGCATGAAAGACTGTCCCCCTGATGCCATTCAGCGTGGCGGTGTGGGTGGTGAAGTCTTTATCGGTGATAACTGCATCGGCTGTGGTAACTGCGAGCAGAACTGTCCTTACGGCGTGATCCAGATGTCCTACAAAACTGAAGCACCGAGCAGTTACTGGAAATGGATGTTGTTCGGGCTCGGCTCTAAGCCGGGTAAAGCTACCGCAACCGGAAAACTGGATGAGAATGCCGTTAAAAAGGCTGTTAAGTGCGACATGTGCATGGATCAATCAGGTGGCCCTGCCTGCGTAAGGGCGTGCCCAACAGGCGCTGCCGCCCGATTGAGCCCCGAAGAATTTGTTAACCTTGTAAGCGTTGGCAACTGATGCACACGTCCTTTCTCACTCACGCAAAGGGTCTGTATTTTTGGCTGGCCGTTCTGCTTATGGTAAGCAGCATCGTCATCTACGCAATAGACGAGCCTACAGAAGCGCCGAATGGGGGTACCTGGCTAGGCTATGCTTTAGGTACCATTGGCGCACTGTTGATTGTCTGGCTGGCCTACCTTGGCAGGCGGAAAAGAAACTTTACCCGCGGTTGGGGAACAGTCAGGGGGTGGGTCTCTGCACATGTCTATCTAGGCTCGGCGCTGTTGGTCATCGCAACGCTGCACACGGGCTTTCAATTTGACTGGAATGTTCACACGTTTGCCTTTGTGCTGATGTGCCTGGTCATCTTTAGTGGGTTCTTCGGGATTTTTGCCTATCGAACCTATCCTTCAGCACGCAATGAACTGAAAAAGAGCCAGACGCTGGATGATATCTTCCTGAAAGTAGAGGAACTCGATTCACAGCTGGTCCGATTGACCGCTAATTCTGACAGCGAAACAAAGATGGTGGTGAGTAGTGCAATAGAACGAACGGTCATTGGTGGCGGCTACCGCGACCAGTTGTTTAGCCGCGACCATTCTTCTGTGGTTGTGGGCGGCGAGGTTGTTTCTAACAAAGGTCAGCAACGGGCATTGGATTTTTTGGTTGAAAAGCTTTCCCGGGCGGAAGGTGAAGAGAATCAATCAGTTGGCGAGATAGTCCGTACCTTTAACGTTAGAAAACGGCTGCTCGAGATCATCCGGGAGGATATTCGGATGCATGCCACCGTCCAGGTATGGTTGTTGTTTCATATTCCTGTCACGTTTGCCTTGATTGCGGCACTGATAGCTCACATTTTCGCTGTCTTCGTTTATCACTAGCCGCTACCTAAGGATCAACTAACTTGAAGTTAACTGTTCGATATGTCCAAGCCAAAGGTGCCACCCGAGAGGTAAACGAGGTCGTGTTCAACGGCGATCGGGCGACAATAGGCAGAGGTACCGACCAGACCATACAGATTCCAGATCGCAGGGTCCCGCTGGCACACTCAACACTTCTGGTTCGAGGTGAGAAGCTGGAGTTAAAGGCAGGTAATGGCCAAAGCTTCACGATTAATGACCAGACCGGTCGACGCGAAGAGCTGAACCCCGGCGATGTCGTGGATATCCTCGGTCATGAATTCAGAGTGCTGCCCACAGAGGGGGATTCTGAGTATCTGATCGAAGTTGAAATTAAGGTCAGTACCGTTGACCCGCTGCGTGACCGGTTCAAAACTCGGCTTTGGCAACTTAATTTTCCAGTCCGGTCAATCAGTTGGGTGATGTTCTGGCTGATTGTGTCGGTCAGTATATTGATACCCTCTTTCGGCTTTCTGGCGGGCATGGATTTCATGCGAGCGGCTCCAGTGCCTGACGATCGTCAATGGCTTGCGGGAAAACTCCACGACTCCCATGCTTTCCTGTCGAACAATTGTGAATCCTGCCATGCGATCCCCTTTGTGCCTGCCAGGGACGAAGAATGTCTCAACTGTCATCTTAGCGTACGCCACCATTTTGATACCAAAACACTAGGGGTTCACCGAGACTATAAAGTTGCCAGTGAATGCCAGGATTGCCATCGGGAACACAACGGTGCCCAGGCGATGGTTCGTTCCGACCAGGCGTTGTGCGTTGGTTGCCATTCCAGTCTTACCAATGTTGGCCTGGATACCGGCAAGCTACGAAACACAACGGACTTTCTGGAGGACCACCCCTCCTTTATGGTGTCGATGCTTGAGATGTTGCCGGACGAAACCTGGCAAACAAAGCGCATGGAAGTCTGGGATGACGATCTCTTCGAAGTCTCTAATCTCAAGTTTCCGCATGACATCCACATGAGCGAAGACGGCATTGATGGTGTCGATAGTGTGGTTGTGATGGAGTGCACCAACTGCCACGTGAGCGAAAAAGGCGGACTTAAGATGAGGCCGGTGACTATGGAGAAGCACTGTGCCAGTTGTCATCAACTGACTTTTGACGCTGAAACGCCTGATCGGGTTGTGCCCCATGGCGCGCCCGCGGAGCTTCTCCGGCAATTGGAAGGTTATTACGCTTATCAATTTCTTCAACAACAGAATTCAGGTACGGGCGCCCAACGACAAACGGAGCCACAGAACGTTGAAATCCTGAGTGAGCAGCGTGAGGCACGCAGACCCGGCAAACGAAGAAACCGGCAGATGATTACCGATCTGATTCCTGCTCAACCAAGTGGCGAACCACTAACGCTCAACGCCAGGGCGTTCGTTGACCAACGCGTTAAAGAAGCAGCGACAAATCTGTTTGAACGACAGACTTGTACGATATGTCACGAAATAAGCCCCCAGGAGGGTGAGATCCCGTGGAAGATTCTACCCGTCAAAATAACCGAAGATTGGTTCCCGATGGCTGAGTTTTCGCATGACAGCCACGTCAATATGGGCTGTGTTGGTTGTCATGAAGCGAACTACTCGGCCGAGGCAGGTGACGTTCTGATGCCGGACATCGGAACCTGTCGAAGCTGTCATGGCGGCGAGCATGCCGAGGAACGTCTGCAAAGCACTTGTATTGCCTGCCACAAATTTCATGTGGATACCCAGGACCCCATGGGGGCGCTATTGCTGATTGATGAAGATGGCAACCTGATCGATACCGAGGGTAATTACGTCGATGAACTGGGTAATCTGATTGACGACGAAGGTAATCTGATTGACGACGCTGGTAATCTGATTGATGAAGAGGGAAATTTGATTGAGGAAGAAGACATTTGGATCGATGAAGAGGGCAACCTGATTGATGAGGCAGGTAACCTGATTGATGACGATGGCAATCTGATAGACGAGATGGGCAATATTCTTGAGCCCGCAGGTTCGCAATGACACGAGGTTTAGTCATTTGGCTTGTGCTGCTTCTGACCGCCTGCGGTGGTGGAAGCGGTGGTAGTTCTGCCATAAAAAGCGAACAGCAATCGGTATCGACAACGGATGGCAATAGCGCTTCGGCCAATTGCAGCCCGGACTGTTTCCTTTCAGCCAGTGATGTTGAGCGGGTGATCGGACAGGCCGTCGCTGAAGCGGCCGCGAGAAACGTCAATGCAACGATAGCCGTAGTGGACCGGGTCGGTAACGTATTGGGTGTCTATCAAATGAAGGGGTCAGCGCCTTTTGTCACGATTACGTCTACGAGTGAACTCGGTGGTCCGGTTATTGGTGGACTCGAAAGTCTTAATTTTATTCCGGCAACCCTGGCCGCCGTTTCCAAGGCAATGACGGGGGCTTACCTCTCAACGACGGGCAATGCATTTACTACGCGAACCGCCAGCCAGATAGTGCAGGAGAACTTTAACCCGGGTGAACGGGATGTTCCTTCAGGGCCACTTTTTGGTGTTCAGTTCAGCCAGCTACCCTGTTCTGATTTTTCAACCAGATTCACCTCGGGATTGGGGCCTGGCCCACATCGAGCGCCGATAGGACTATCGGCAGACCCGGGTGGTATCCCTCTTTACCTGGACGGCGCGGCAGTTGGCGGTGTCGGTGTGATTGCCGACGGCGTTTACGGGCTGGATAAAAATATTAGCGATTTCGACCATGACCTGGACGAGATCATCGCGACCGCAGCGACGGTGGGTTATGCCGCTCCCCTGGGGATAAGGGCTGACCAGATTACGATAGTGGGTAAAACTGCTCGTTTCAGCGATTCCTTTGTCGAAGACCTGATCACCACACCATCTGACACCAGGAGCCTGGATGGATTAGAGGTTGCCGGTGTCGGGGGATTGATTGCCGTCCCGGGGTATTACTCAGGCGGCAGCACCCTTGCAGGTACGATCTTTGGAAACCCGGCATCAGGGATCAGGCAGGCAGACCCGAACATCTTTGCGGACGCCAGCGGCGAACCACTGGACGCATTTATCTTTGTTGATGAGACGGATACCAACCGGTTCCCGGCTATTGATGCAGGTGACGCACCGGGCGGGGATGTCGAGAACCGACTTACGCGCGCGGATGTTCAAACCATTATTAACGAAGCCATTGGCGTCGCGAATCAATCCAGGGCGCAAATCCGGGTGCCGGTCGGATCGCAGGCCCGGGTGACGGTATCGGTCGTTGATACCCACGGTACGATCCTGGGCATGGCGCGGACGCGGGACGGCCCGGTGTTCGGTGCAGATGTTTCACTTCAGAAGGCGCGTACAGCGACTTTTTTTTCCGGTACCGGGCGAAAGGATGGTCAGGCGCCCGCCGATCTACTGCGGTCCCTGCCGGCACCTCTCTATATGGCGCCGCTTGACGAGCCAGTTGACCTTGGCCAGCTGACGACGCTGGACAACCCTGCGCCAAGCTTCCCACGTTACGTCACCGCGTTGCAGTTTTTCCTCGGTAATCCGGATGCGCTCGAATCATCAGGTTCGGTTGTTGCCTTCGCTGACCGTTCAGGCGGCAATTTGTCTCGACCGCATTATCCTGATGGTCCTGCCAATGGACCTCCCGGCCCGCTCAGCAAACCGCAGGGTCAGTGGAGTATCTTCAGCAATGGCCTGCAATTGGATTTGGCCTACAACGCGATCATTAACCACGTTGCCTTTGTATTAGGCGCGGCACCGGAAGTTCCACAGAACTGCACCGGTAACAAAGGATTCTCCGAGAGCAGTCCGTTCACCGCTGCCAATGCGATTGGCAATCTCGCCAACGGTATCCAGATCTTTCCCGGAAGCGTCCCTATATTCAGAGGCAATATCCTGATTGGCGGTGTTGGCGTTTCAGGTGATGGTGTCGACCAGGACGACATGATTTCGTTTCTTGGTGTACATCGAGCCGGGGTTCGTCTGGGTTCAGAAGCTCCCCAGGGGAGCCGTGTTGCGCTCGGAAACGCGCCACCGGAACTCAGGGCCGACCGGCTGGTAATACCCGGCCAGTCTTCCCGGTTGCGCTATGTGAACTGCCCGCAGTTGCCCTTCATTGGCAGCGACGAAACGGAGGTTTGTGATGGCCTCTAGATTCTTGATGGCCTCTCTGGCCGCCGCGAGTATCAGTGTTTATGGCGAGCAAAGTGTTCAGGTGCCGATGGTGTCGAATCTTTGCGCCGAGCAAAGCGAACAGCCAACCAGGCGCAGACCCGGTTTGCCCGTCGACGAGTATGTGCTTCCGCCCTGCGAAGACGAATCAACGTGGGTCGGTATAACACCCTGGGTGGACCCATTTGACCTCGGTCCGGCAGTGCCAGATCGATGGCGAATTGTGCAGCAGGTGGGCGTGAAGTCTAATCTCTGGGACCCGTACAACGGACAGAATCCGCTTAAGGGTGACATGCCCGTATGGGGAGACGACTGGTTTTACAGCATTATCGCGATCTCGGATACGATTATCGAGCCACGACGATTCCCGATTCCCGTTGGTGTTGCCACAACGGCACGCACGGGCAGCTACGATACTATTGGTTTCGGGGAAACGACCATCTTTGCCCAGAACTTCATTGTCGAAAACGTCTTCTATAAGGGCGATACAGTCTTTAAGCCACCTGACTGGGAGTTTCGCTTTACGCCGGTATTCAACGTCAACCGGGTACACGCAGATGAAGTCGGGATCCTGAACGTTGACCCCGATAAAGGCGGCCGATCCTCGAGACGCAGGACCGATACCTTTATGGGCGTGCAGGCACTGTTCGTGGATAAACACCTGCGGAATGTCTCCGATCGATATGACTTCGATAGTATTCGCGTGGGCATTCAACCTTTCTCGTCTGATTTCAGGGGGTTTCTGTTCCAGGATTCGCAGTTAGGCGTCAGGTTGTTCGGCACAAGGGCGAACAATGTATTTCAGTACAACCTGGCCTGGTTCCGGCGTCTTGAGAAAGACACCAACTCGGGGTTGAACGATGTGACGCAAACGATCCGTGATGATGATGTGTTCGCGGCGAATCTTTACTGGCAGGATTTTCTGAAGCTTGGGTTGACGTCACAGGCAACCGTCATACACAACAGAAATCGCGAGCATGGTGACGTCGAATACGACAAGAACGGTTTCATCCAGCGCCCTTCGTCATTGTTTGAGGAACGCTTCTCGCGGGACTATGACGTTACCTATTTTGGATACAGTGCCGATGGTCACTTTGATCGATTGAACATCTCAACTTCCTGGTACTACGCCTATGGTGAGCAGGAAAGTACGCGGCTTCGCTCGGAAGACGAAAAAGTCCGGGCCTGGTTCACCGCGACAGAACTGTCCTTGGATATTGACTGGTTCAGGCCACGCTTCTCTTTTCTCTATGCCTCCGGTGATGACGATCCTTTTGACCAGACGGCGAAAGGCTTCGATGCAATCTTTGAGAACCCTCAATTCGCCGGGGCAGATACCAGCTTCTGGATTCGCCAGAACGTTCCCCTGATTGGCGGCGGCGGCGTTACACTGGCCGGTAGAAACGGCATCTTGCCATCACTGCGTGCGAGTAAGGAACAAGGTCAATCCAATTTCATCAATCCGGGCATCATGCTGGTAGGTATCGGTGCCGATGCTGACCTGTTACCGCAGCTCAGGCTATCGTTGAATGTAAATCATCTCCGGTTTGATACGACAGAGGTGCTGGAGCGTTTGCGACAGCAGACCCCAATCGATGACGCGCTGGGAGAAGACGTCTCCATGTCTCTGATCTGGAGACCCTTTATGTCCCAGAATGCCGTGTTCAGATTTTCTGCGGCCGGGCTTATTCCAGGCAAGGGGTTCGACGACCTTTTCGGTGACGATGCGAAAACACCTTATTCAATTCTCTTTAACATGACGTTGACCTACTAATGAAATATTCCTCAATTGCCTGTCTCTTTCTGGCATTGCTGCTGTGCATAGACAGCGTTACCGCGTCTGAATCCAGCACCCATATAGACAGGCACTACGAGGAAATTCCGCCCGCACCCAGGGCTCAATCCATGGCGGCAGCACTTGCAAAAAGTGAGGGTTGCCAATCCTGCCACACCACGACAGACAGCATGACCATGCATGAAAGCCCGGGTGTGATACTTGGCTGCACCGATTGTCACGGCGGTAATGCAAGCATCTTTTCCTCTGAGGGTGATATCAAAAACAAATCGCTCATGGAACAGGCACATGTCCTGCCGAGTTACCCCGATGACTGGCATTACCCACACAGCGCGAATCCAAAAGCCTCGTATACGTTACTGAATCGTGAAGCGAAGGAGTTTGTTCGCTTTGTGAATCCATCGGATTTGCGCGTCGCCAGGGAAGCCTGCGGTGCATGTCACCTCGAGACTGTCCAGGCGGCTAAACGCAGCATTATGGCCACCGGCGCTATGCTGTTCGGTGCTGCGACCTATGCCAACAATGTGCTTCCTTTCAAGAAGTACATTTTGGGCGAAGCTTATACACCTGACGGCGAACCCAGCGCGATCAAAGGCCCACCGCTGAAGGACGCGGATGCTAGCTGGGAAACTCATGGTGTCCTGCCAATGCTTTATCCGTTACCAACCTGGGAAACCACACCACCGGGTGACATTTTCAGGGTGTTCGAGCGTGGTGGCAGGAACATCACCAATCTGTTTCCGGAAACCGGACTGCCCAATTCGCTGGGATTGATACAGCGAATTGAAGAACCGGGTCGACCGGACTTCAGGCAGTCAAACCGTGGTCCGGGTACCGGCGGACGGATATCGGTTCCGGTGCTCAACGTACATAAGACCAGGCTTAATGATCCGCTCATGTGGTTCCTGGGCACGAATGACAATCCTGGTGACTATCGGACGTCAGGCTGCGGCGCCTGCCATGTCGTCTATGCCAATGATCGCGACCCAAGGCACTCTGGCCCGTACGGCGAGTTTGGCCATACAGGCAAAACCCAGACCAGTGACCCCACCATTTCCAGGCAAGAGGAAGGTCACCCGCTCAAGCATACTTTTACACGAGCGATTCCCACGGCCAGTTGCATGTCATGCCATATGCATCAACCCAACATGTTCGTTAACTCGTACCTCGGCTACACGATGTGGGACTATGAGTCTGATGCACCGGCCATGTTCCCGGAGAAACAGAAGTACCCGACCGACGAGGAAATACGAAAGACCAACGCACGTAATCCGGAAGGTGCTGCGCCGCTTGGTCTTTGGTCGGACCCCGAGTTTTCAAAGAACGTCTCGGACCTGAACCCCACATTGAACAATACCCAGTTCGCTGACTATCACGGTCATGGCTGGAACTTCCGGGCAGTTTTCAAGAAAGATCGCAAAGGGAACCTGCTGGATGCCGGCGGGGAAGTCGTTGAACCAGATGACCCTGACAAGTTCGATAAGGCGGTACATATGTCCAGCGTCCACCTGGACGTCGGCATGCATTGTGTTGATTGTCATTTTTCCCAGGATAATCACGGGAATGGTCATATCTATGGTGAGGTGGCCAACGCGGTCGAGATCGATTGCGTGGACTGCCACGGCACAGCCACGGAATATCCTACATTGAAAACATCAGGACCTGCAGCACCTCCCGGTGGCACGGATCTGTCGCTGATAAGGAATCCGGATGGACAATCCAGGTTTAGCTGGAGAGAAGGCAAGCTCTTCCAGAGGAGTCTTCTCTGGCCGGACCGTGAGTGGGAGCTCTCTCTGGTGAAAGATTCCGTTAACGAGAATCACCCGCAATATAACAAGAAGGCGGCGCGCGCCAAGCTGATGTCCAAAGATTCAAAGACCCAGTCCTGGGGCACCGCAGCCGCCGAATCTGACCTGGCCCACGGCAACGACAACATGGAATGCTACAGCTGCCACCAATCGTGGACGACGAGCTGTGGCGGGTGTCATTTGCCGATTGAAGCGAACTGGAAATCTGACCGTAAACACTATGAGGGCGGGACAACGAGAAACTTTGCGACATACAATCCGCAGGTCGCACGGGACCAGATCTTTATGCTCGGACGTCGCGGAGAAATCAACGGTGGCAGGATTGCACCCCTGCGTTCCACTTCGGCCCTGGTGTTGTCTTCTACTAATTCGAACAGGGAACGTATTTACGTACAGCAACCCCCGATCTCGGCCAGCGGCTATAGCTCCCAGGCCATCAACCCACATTTCGCTCATACCGTCAGGAAAACAGAGACGCGCGTGTGTTCAGACTGTCACCTGTCAGAAGAAAGTGACAACAACGCCATCATGGCGCAGACACTTGGGTATGGTACCGATTTTATCGACTTCATTGGCTTTCATGCCTGGGTCGGCACTGAGAATTCAGTAGAGGCGGTTCAGGTGACAGAATGGTCAGAGCCCCAGGCAGTCATTGGCAGTTATCTACAGAAGATAGTCTATCCGGACTTTTTTGATAAACACCTCGAGCGGGGGGGTGAGTTGGAAACCGGCCACCGCCATCGATCCGGTGAGGTCAATTGCCTGCAACTCAGGGGCGAGTACCTTTACGCAGCAGCTGGCAACAAAGGCATGGTGGTTTACGATGTCGCGAGCATTGGTAATAAAGGTATCAGTCAAAAAATTATCGGTGCCCCCTCGTCAAAACTCGGCCAGAGCACAACGATAAAGAGCGCTAACGCAACGTGCCTCTCAATGATCACTACTCAACCGATTGATCCTGCACGCAACACAGGCAAGCTAATGCGCGAGGTCAACAAGGAAAAACCAACACATCCGATCTATAACTATGTCGCAATTACCGATTCCATTGAGGGCCTGATTCTCACGGATGTTGGTACCCTTTCTGATGGAGAGCCAAGGAATAATTTTCTTGAGCGAGCACTCACCTGGAACGAAAATGGCGTGCTGGATGGCGCAAGGGATATTGAGGTGGGTGGTCGTTATGCCTACATTGTCGCCGATGCAGGACTGGTGGTAGTTGATATGGATGTTCCCCTGGCACCGTCGCTGGTGGCGACGGTGCCACTTAACAATGGCTTTGATGTTTTCCAGCAATTCCGCTTCCTGTTCGTTACCGATGAAGATGGTCTGAAAACGATCGATATTACGGACGCCAGAAATCCCCGATTGATAGAGGACAATACTATTTCACTGTCCCATGCCAACCGGGTGTTTGTGGCCCGAACGTTTGCATACGTTGCTGCGGGTAGTGAGGGACTGGTGATTGTAGATGTTTCTGACCCCACACAGTTAAAGGAGTATCAGCGTTTTACCGACGGCGTAGAGGATGCAAGAGATGTGGTTGTTGCAACCACTAACGCCAGCCTGTTTGCTTATGTGGCGGACGGCAATGCCGGGCTGAAGATCGTTCAGTTGACCTCACCGGTATCACAGCCGAGGTATTATGGTTTTAGTCCGGACCCCATGCCTGAACTTATTGCGCACTATCCGATGAAAAAACCTGCCATCGCTTTGTCTCGCGGACTTGAGCGCGATAGAGCGGTAGACGAGACAGGCGGCCAGGTTGCCGTATTTTCCCGGGTCGGGTCGGGTCCCCTGTCTGAATCGGATATGCACAAGATGTACCTTGATAAAGATGGCAAGCCCTGGTTTGTAACAGACCAGCTACCACCTGAATCCCAGTCACCTGAATACCTGTCAGGACAGCCCGAATGATTAAATCTAGTGTAAGTGGATTGATGTTGCTAATCACCGGCATGTTTATTTCCTTATCAGTGCAGGCCGAGACGTTGCCCCAGGACGCAGAGGATGCCCACCTTGGGGTTGCCACTTGCGCTTCCAGCGTGTGCCATGGTTCTGTTCGTCCAAGGTCGGCAACGCCTGTCCTGCAAAACGAATACGTTGTCTGGAGCCGGTTGGACCGACATCGCAATGCCTACAACATCCTGTTAAGTGAAGAGTCCTACTGGATAGCCAAAAACATGGGACTGGAGAATGCGCATGAGGCAAAAGTTTGCCTGGATTGTCATGCAGACAACGTAAGTCATGAAAAACGCGGTGACCGATTTCAGGTAAGCGATGGCGTCGGTTGTGAAGCCTGTCACGGTGGTGCAGAAAGGTACTTATCGAGCCACACCGACCCGGATCAGACGCATCAGGATAATATCGATGACGGGATGTATCCAACGGACAGGATCGAGGATCGAGCCAGGTTGTGTCTGTCCTGTCACATTGGCGATGATAAAAAGATTGCGAGCCACGAGATAATGGGAGCAGGTCATCCGAGGCTATCCTTTGAACTGGACACATTTGGCGTGCTGCAACCGGCTCACTACCTACTGGATGATGATTACAAAATTGAAAAATGGTCCGCTGATAGTGTCACCGTGTGGGCACTGGGACAGGTTGAAGCCGGCTATCAAACGCTAAGGTTAATTGAATCACATTTGTCAGCTGACAAGCTCTTTCCGGAGCTTAGCTTATTTGACTGTCATGCATGTCATCATTCTATGTCAGATTTACGCTGGCAGCGTCAGGAACGCATTGATTTGCCACCGGGCTCTGTGAGGATCAACGATTCAGGTTTTGCCATGCTGTTTCCGATTGCACGCGCCGTTGCACCGGCACAGGCAGGTGTACTCGCAGAACAGATCAGGCAATTACATCACGCGGTCATCGACAAAGGCGATGTTCAAGCCTCTATTCGCACAATTCGTTCGACGCTTGAGCTTCTCAAGGCGTCGGTTAGTAAGACGGATAACATCAGTGCCAAATCCCAATCGCTGCTTAGCGACGTCGTGGCGATTGGCGGGGCGGGTGAATTTCAGGACTATGTTGCAGCAGAGCAGGCGGTAATGGCCGTAGATTTGTTGATGAGCGCCACGGGCGAGCGCGATTCCCATGAGAACTGGCTCGACCAGCTTTACACCGCCGTTGAGGATGAAGACATCTTTGACCCCTACGCCTTCGCGGACATCATGCAGAACGCTGCTTTCTGAGACCAATCCTGATTGCCGCCCCACTGGTAGCATCAAAACCCACGGGTAACCTCCGATGAGAAAAGTTGAAATCACACGGGAGCCCGTTGAGCTCTACAAGATCCTGAAATTTGAAGGTCTGGTTGACACCGGTGGCGAGGCGAAACTATTTATTGCCGACGGACAGGTAACGGTCAACGGTGAGGTTGAGACCCGACGTCGTAAAAAAATTGTTGATGGCGATGTAATCGAATTCCGTGGTGAGACACTGCAGATGCAGTTGGTGTGAACTAATGGTGTCAAAGTGAACCAGCTCTGACACCAGCCTGTCGCTCTGGATATTTTCCAAAGGGACCATTGTCTTCCTGTTTAATCTGGACATCGTGGGCGCCGACAAACCAGATCCTCCTTGTCGTTGAGGGTCACTATCACCGGCTTTTTATCGGGGGACCACAGAGACCAGCTCACCTGCCCCCAACCCGGAGGTGATCTCGATCATGTCCCCAAATTGATTACCTGTTTTCACAATCCGCTGCGTGACGCCCTGCTGTTCAGATACCCAAATAAGATCCAACTGGCCGATGGAAGCAACCCGGTCAGATGGCACCAGCAGCTTTTCCTCTTCACCCACCTGGAAAACGATCCTGGCAAACATCCCGGGCAACAGGTCCACTGCGTAGGACATCGAAACATGTATCTGGAAGCTGCGGGCACCCGGGTTGGCGGCAGGAATGATCTCCTCGACCTTCCCAGGCAGAGTCCTGCCGATTGAAGGCACTTCAATATCAACGACATCACCGATATTGAGCATCAGTGCAAGACCTTCACGCACATGAGATCTGACTCGCAGCGAGAGAGGATTATAAATGGAGATGATTTTCTTCCCGGGCACGACCGTATCACCAGGCTCGGCATATCGATCGATGATTCGACCATCAATGGGCGCCCTGATAGCGCTGTAGCTCATCGCAGTATCAGCTTCACTTAAGGCTTTTTCGGATTGATCCAGGTTGGCTTTTAACGCATCCCGCTGGGCGATCACCTTATCCAGCTCCGATCTCGAAACCATTCGCTGATCGAACAGGCTCTGGATACGATCTGCCTGTGACATCGATTCAGTCAGCCGAACCTGCGCCGCTGCGACAAGATCTTCAGCCTGAGCCTTTCGCGCCTGAAGTGCCGCCTGATCAAGTTGGACCAGTAGCTGTCCTGCTTTTACCGTCTCTCCCGGTCGAGCCAGAATCGTTTCAATCTGTGCGAGTATCCGGGACGAAACATCCGTCGCCTCGCGCGCGGTGATCGTGCCAGGTACAGGTTCAATGCTCGGCACAATACGCAACTCCGGCTTGATCAGATTCGACGCGCTCTCGTCAGGAATAACAATAGTAGCCGGTGTCACTCGCTCTTCGAATAAATTCGCCATCCACGCAATCACAAGAAGCAGACCAAATAGGGAGACAAGAGACAGTATGATTTTTGTTTTCATCTAGGAACCGTCGACGCGTGAAGTTGATTCAAATACAAGGAAGTAGACAACCGGTACTACCACCAGGGTAAAAATGGTTGAAGACAGGATGCCAAAAATGATGGCCAATGCCAGACCGTTAAACACAGGGTCCAGCGTAATGATGAGATTGCCGAGCAATGTTGTGCCGGCGGTTAACATAATGGGGCGCATCCTCACCGCACCCGCATTGTAGAGCGCCTCTCTTAGCTCCACGCCCGCCTTTCTCGCCTGCTCAATGAACTCTACAAGAATCAGCGAATTGCGAACGACGATTCCGGCCAGTGCAATCATCCCAATCATCGCAGTCGCCGTGAATAATACGGGGTCGGGTGCACTGCCAATCATTCCATCGCCGAGTTGATTGAGCAGAAAAAATCCCGGCATGATACCGATAATCGACAGAGGGATTGCCGACATGATGATCAGCGAGAGAGAAGCCGAACCCGTTTGCAGGCTCAGGATGGCAAATATCGCCAGGAGCGCAAACAGGAATCCCAGCCCCATGTCTCGAAAGACCCTGACGGTGATTCGCCACTCTCCTTCTCCTCCCCAGACCGCCTCAACACCCTCGGGCAGCGACCAGTGACTACCACCACCGGAATTAAAATAGGTACGACCCTGCCAGCTATTTGGCTCCACGGACGTTGACGACATCTCAGTATTAAAATACTCGCCGATATCATCCCCATCAGGCACATAGTCGCTATAGATATCGGCGATCACTTCCGCCGGTGTTCTGCCGGAAAGCTCCGCGGTGACATACACCACAGGATTCAGGTCCTTGTGAAAAATTGATTGATCAACCTGGCCCGGTTCGATTTTACCCAGCTCAGCTAGCGCCACGAGCGGCTTTACCTCTCTGTCCAGGCCGTTGGCGCCTGAGAGTTTTCTTAAATCCTGCTGGCTTGTAACCTGCAGACGCAGTAAATCCTCGACACTGCTACGCTGCCTGGCTGGCAGACGCAGGTTGATTGGCAGGGGATGAGCTTCTCTTGGGAAGTGCATATAACTCACCGTACTGCCTGCGTTCACAGTTCCCAGTAGACGATTGACATCATCGACAGACACGCCTGACAGTGCCGCTTTTTCCCTGTCAGTGACAAATCGAAGAAGCGGCTGGGGATGCTGTACGGTCGTATCAATCTGGACAACGTAGGGCTCAAGTTCGAGCCTTTCCCTGACTTTCTTTGATGCTTCAATCAGCGTTGAGTAATCCGTCAGGGGGGTACCATAAATTTCAGCCACCAGTGTATCCATGACGGGTGGCCCGGGAGGCACTTCGACGACTTTTATGTTGGCGCTCAAGTCTGTTTGGTCCAGTAACTCCCGCAATCGAAGCACTACTGCGTGTGAAGCGTGAACCCTTTCGTCCTTGTTAACCAGTGTCAGCCGGATATCGGCCAGATACGGTGCCTTGCGCATATCGTAGCGCCGGACCATGCCGTTAAAATCATTGGGTGAAGGTTCGCCGACGAAGACGGCTACCGCTTTCACCTCAGGCAAACGCTGGGCCAGATCTGACACCCGTTTCGCCTCAGCAGCAGTAGCCTCAAGGGTAGCGCCTTCCGGCATATCGACCAGCAGCTGAATTTCATTTTTGTTATCGAAGGGTAACAGCTTCAAGGGTACCTGCCTGAACATCGGCAGGAGTGCAGCAATGATGAACAGCAGCAAGACAATCCACAATACTCGTCTGGCCCGCAATCGACTGGCAATCAGTGGCTTCAGCAGCCCCTGGTATAACGGCAGCAGTGCGGGCCCGCCGGTCGTTGCAACCGCTGGCTTCAGTAACTTCTTTGCAAGCCAGGGTGTCACCAGAAACGCGACAACGGTACTGGCAATGACACTGACAGGGACATTAAATGCCATCGGTGCCATATAAGGCCCCATCATCCCTGTAATAAAGGCCAGAGGCACAAAGGCCAGAACAATCGTCAGCGTTGATACTATCAATGCAATCTTGATCTCTGACATGGCGTTGACGATCTGGACATTGATGTCGCCGGTTGTCTCCCGCAGGAAACGCTCAATATTGTCGACCCCTGTAATAGGATCATCTACCAGCAATCCCAGGGAAAGAATCAGCGCAAAGAGCGTAACCCTGTTAATCGTGTAACCAAGAGAGTAATCCAGCAGCAGTGTGAATCCATAGCAAAGCGGAACTGCAATCGCGACCACGAGTGCAGCACGCCAGTCGAGGAAAATGCCCAAAAACACAACCACCGTTAAGACAGCAAACAACAGGCTGCTGATCAGGTTGTTGACCTTTTCATCGGCGGTCACACCATAGTCACGCAAGGTTTCGATATGCATACCATCGGGAATAATCGTCTGGTCGAGATCTGCTATGACCGCGTGGATGTTCTTTGCAACACTGACGGCATTTGTTCCCCGTTGTTTCGCCACGCTGATGGTGACCATCGGTCGCTGCACCTGTACCGCCCTTTCCTCATCGTTGAGTTCATGACCTGGACCAAATTCAATCCACTGGTAGCTGGTGGCGACTTCGTGGGAATCCACCACCTCTGCCACATCCTTAAGCTTGACCGGTATGCCATCGATGACACTGACCAGAGAATTTGATAATTCGTCAACAGAGCGAAAGTAGTCTCCACTCTCCATCTGGATGTTCTGGTTCTGAATATCCAAATCGCCAACACTAACCAACCGGTTCGAAACGGATATGGCGGAGGCAATATCCTGCACTGTGGTTAGTCTTGCCACCATTGCCTCCGGGTCCAGATTCACATTGATCTGCCGGTGGCGTCCACCAATCACGTTGACTTCACTGGTATCCGGGGTGGCCTGTAGATAGCTGACGAGTTCATCGGCAACGCGACGCAGTTCGACATCCGAATACTGATCAGGCCTGTCGCTCCATAATCCCAGCAGCACAATCGGGACATCGTCTACCTCAACGGGATCAAGCCACCAATTCTGCACGACCGGTGGCATAACATTTTGATTCGAAAGGATCTTGTTGTAGGTATTGAGCAACGCGTCTTCACGGTCCTCACCAACATAAAACCGCAGGGTGACTTCTGACATTGATGTATGGGACACAGAATAGATGTTCTCTACACCTGGAATCTGTGAAAGAAGATTCTCCAGCGGCACGGTGACCTGCCGCTCTACCTGCCGCGCACTCAAACCTGACGCACTGGCCTGCACAACAACCATAGGCACCACGATCTGGGGTTCTTCCTCTCGGGGCGTGAACTGAAGGGCGAACAGCCCGGCAAGCAAACCTGCTATCAGCACAACAACAGGCACGACGCCCTGCAGGGAACGCTGGACCAGTGAATCAATCATGCAGTTCCTTACTCGCTGCGCTCGGTGGAAGCCTCGGTTTCAGTTCGTGATATCTCATGATGCACTAAATACTCAGAACAGACCGAGCCTACCACTGCTTCATGCAGGGTAGACACCAGGCCGCCAGTTAACCGTTGTTCATTTGATCTGGATCATCTGATTCAACCTACAATACCACCACCCTGCCGGTTTGCTATCAGGCGCGTGGAGAAAATCGGATTGTTAAAACCAGGGTTGTTGAAGCAAGGGTTATCGAGCGCCGAGGTAAGACACTGCAGACGCAATCAGTGTGATCGATGAATAGAAGCTATTTAGTCGCCACGACTCGAAACACCGGCATTGTTATCTCATCCGACCATTCTTCAAACTCTACCAACACGGCGTCGCCAATGGCGACAGACTCAGGATCAGTACCGACGATATAGCTCATCATCCTCGGACCTTCCTCAAGGTCAATCAATGCAACAATGTAAGGTTCAGGATAGGCTTCAGATACGCCGCGACGAACGACGGTAAAACTCGCAATTTCACCTCCGCCACTTGCAACAACCCAACCCAGGGATTGATGCTGGCAATGACTGCACATGATTCTCGGATAAAACTGTACCTGCTGGCAGGCATTGCATTTCTGCAAACGCAATTCACCCTCCTGGCACCCCTGCCAGTATGGCGCGCTGGTTTCAGTTGGCCTGGGTAGTATTTTGCTCATCTCAATTAACCTCACGCGCAAAGATCGCGGTTGCATGGCTGGACATAATGCCGCCCTGTGCATGCACCAGCGCTACTTCCGCATTGTTGACCTGTCGCTCTCCCGCTGCACCTCGCAGTTGCCAGACCGTTTCAGTTAGCGCGTACATGGCACCCGGATTGCCAGGGTGGCAATGCGACAGCATTCCCCCATGGGTGTTCACTGGCAGAACGCCATCCGGGTAGGTCGCCCCTGTTTGCAAAAAATCACCGCCTGAGCCTTTTTCACAAAAGCCCAGGTCCTCCAGTTCGATCAGGACCGTCGGCGTAAAACAATCGTAGAGTTGCGCGAAATTCATATCTGCGGGTGTGAGACCTGCCATTTGATACGCCCGCTGTCCGGATTCCACGGCGGCCGAAGTCGTCAGGCTGGCGGCCTGGCTGATGTGTTCATGACTGTGCGCTTCCCCGATGCCAAGCATGTACACCGGTTGATGCGGGAAGTCTGACGCTCGCTCGGCGGAGGTCACAATAAGCGCTGATCCACCGTCGGATACCAGGGAACAGTCCAGCAGATGTAACGGGTCCGCGATAAGACGCGATGTCAGCACATCTTCGACACTAATTGTTTTACGCATCTGTGCCGTTGGGTTGCGCGCTGCGTGCGCGCGACACGACACTGCCACTTCGGCATATTGCTCGGCCGTTGTCCCGTACTGGGCCATATGCGCCTGACCGATAAGCGCATAGTAAGCAGGCACGGACGGTCCGTAAGGTTGTTCGAATTGGGGGTGGCCCGTCGAAGACTGTGCGAGCATGGCCTGCTCCCGCGTCATAAAACTGCGCATGCTGTCAGCCATGCTGATCAACACGGTGTTTGCGACGCCGGCCTGAATGGCCGCAGCAGCCTGTTGCAAAACGGTCAGGGTGGTGCCGCCACCCGTATTTACCGTGGCGCAGAATCTCGGAAAAATCTGCAGGTATTCTGCCATGGCTTCCGCGTGATACATGATCGGTTCAGCGAACGAATTGCAGGTGATCAAACCGTCAATAGATGATTTATCAATCCCGGCATCTTTAAGTGCAAGCAAGGCAGCTTCCACACACAATTCGGTGGGGCTCCTGCCGGGTAGCGTGCCAACTTCCGTATCCGCAGCGCCGACGATCGCCATACTCCCTCGAAGATTGCTCATGCTGTTTTCCCTATCATCAAAAGTGCTCCGCTAGCTGCTGCAATGTTGTTTCATGGTTACCCACCAGTCGAAGAATAATATGTTCCGCACCGGATTCGGAGAATTCCTGAATAAAGTCGGTGACTTTACTCAAGGGGCCTCCACAGCATGCCTGAATACTGCGCATGACCCGAGGGGGTATCCCGTAATATTCCGTCAGATACTCATCGATCTGCGCTTCTGCACGCTGTTCGTTTTCTGCGACACAGACCGTCAGGTAAATCGAGGCGGTGGGTAACGGGCGACCGAATTCATCTGCTGCTTCCTGCAGCTGAGAGAGTCCTTTTTGAAATCCCTGAACATCGGGCCCAATCGGCATCCATCCCTCATAGTGTTGAGCACAACGACGAATGCCAGCGGGCACGCCGGCCGCCAGCCAGATGGGTGGACCGCCCGCTTGCGCCGGCAGCGGGGCCAGCGTTGCCTCCTTGACAGTCCAGCGACCAGACCAGCTGACAGGCTCGCCTTTCCACAGTTCCCGACACAGTGCGAATCCCTCGATGAGCCTGCCGACCCGCTTGTCAAACGGCACTGAGGCGGCTTCAAATTCTTCCCTGATACGGGGCGTATCACCAGCGATACCGGCGCCAACAATCAATCGACCACCTGCGATCTGGTCTATGGTCGCCAGCTGTTGCGCCAGCACCACAGGATTACGCAAAGCGGGTAACAGTACGGCGCTGCCGATCTGAATCTGACTGGTCACGGCACCGAGTGCCGCGAGCATGGTTAGTGGATCGTGCCTGGGTCGTGCGAAGAGCGAATCGCCAACCCACAAGGATGCAAAGCCCAGTTGCTCAACCATCTTCGCTCGTGCCAATAGCCCGTCCACACCATGATCACCACTCATGATATTTTCACGGGTGGGAATAAGGTATCCCAGTTTCAGCTCCATCGTGTTCTCCCTGGTTCTGATTAAATTTTTTTAGACGTTGCGCACGTTAATGGTTTTGCCCGGGCATTGGCAAATACATCAATAGACAGATTAGTAGATAGAAGGCCTGGTTAGGAATGCAGCAGAATTTCAGGCACAGCAAGCGAACCGATAAACACACACGCGCATCATGTTCAGTAGTCACCTTACTGATCACTTTGCTGTGGGACAGTCACTCTACACATTACCTACCTGCAAAGTTCATGTTTCTTTCTGTTTTGGGGCCAGTTAACAGCCAGTGATATTTAGTAGCCTTGGCCTGCAGTTGGTGGCATAGTCATTTCTGCTAGATGAATTCAGTTAAATCTATATCGCCCGATAATAAAAAAATTAAGGGGAAAGGAAAGATGAAACAGGCTCCATTTTACGCATCACCGTTGCTCCGCGCTATTTCACTGGCCGGTAAAAACAGCAAACGAATACTCAATCCATTCAAACAAACTGCTGCTATTCTCGCAGCATCAACGCTCGCATTAACGCCAAACACAACACTGGCTGCAGAATCAGCGCTAGAGGAGATTATCGTCACGGCGACCCGCCGGGCCGAAAGTGTCCAGGATGTTGCTATTCCCATTACCGCTGTCACCGGTGAAATGCTGGAGCGACGTTTTGCCCAGGATCTCCGTGATTTAAGCAACTCATCGCCCAATGTCCTGCTTGAACCCGTCGGTATTTTCCAAAACTCGTCGTCATTCAGTATACGTGGCCAGGGTAGTGGTGATATTGAATCGGCGGCAGATGGCAAGGTGGGGGTCTATACCGACGGTGTTGTTGCAGCGAGAGTTTCAACCGCACTCAGCGATATGGTTGATATCAGAGCAGTCGAAATAGTACGTGGACCTCAGGGAACATTGTTTGGTCGAAATACCGTTGCGGGGGCGGTTTCAATCTTTCATAACGAACCTGAAATGAACAAATTGAACGGCAAAGTCTCTGTGCAATTGGGGGACTTCGGACGCCAGGATGTCAAAGGCGTCGTCAACATCCCGATGATTGATGACACTCTCGCCGGTCGAATCGCGTTTAAGGATACCCAGCACGACGGCTACTGGAAGAATTCTGCCAAGGGCGGAGCAGATCGTGGCGCCACAGACCGGCTAACGATTCTGCCGAGTTTGAAGTGGTCACCCAATGATAATCTCGACATCGTAGTACGTGGCGAATGGAACGAAACTCGCGATGACAGCTATATGAGCCAATCGGCTCACTACTGCCGGGACGATCCGTTCAACCTCTTTACTGGCGGTTCTCTCGACAACGACCTCGTCATCCTCACCCAGACATTGTTCAACTTGGTTGTCCTGGGCCAGGACCCGGTGACAGCTGCTGCTGGGGCCGCGGATATCTGCGGCAAGCCTGCCAACGGCCGGTCGGCTAACGCTGAATATACGGCACCGGCCACTGAAGATCGTGGTCAGAAATCTGAAGCCGATATATGGGGTATTACCGCCCAGGTGGATTACGACTTACCAGAGCTTGGTACGATCACCTATATTGGGAACTATCGTGAGGTTGACGAAGATATTATCTTCGGCATCGATGCCTCTTTCCACGACCTGTTTGCAGGCGAGCGCATCCAGGAGCACGACCAGATGTCTCATGAGATTCGGTTTGCCTCCAGCTTCTCCGACACCTTCGATTTTGTCGTTGGGGCTTACTACTTCGAGCAGGAATATACGATGAAGCAGGAATCATGGGGGTTATTGTTTGCACCCAACGTCGTCCTCGGCCCTGCGAGCGGATTCGCCGGTGACGTCGCTTTCACCAGCCCGGTCACACAGGGACAGGCAGGTTTCTCTAATCAGACTAACGATGCCTGGGCAGTCTTTACACAGGGCAACTGGCACATGGATGATCAGTGGACGCTAACACTGGGCGGTCGCTATACATCCGAGACCAAGGCCTTCAGCCACTGCGCTGTGGGTTCCGGTAACCCGCTAATGTCGGTAGGTGCTGGTACCAGTGCCTGTAACAACGTCCCTGCTCACGTGGTGGATTTCTCAGCACCACTCGTTGCGGGCACACCGACACCCCTGTACCCCTTAATACCGGCGATCGGCTTCGATTCGGCTAATGGTGCACAGGCAGGCTGTCGGCCGGTACTCGATCCCACGGGCTCGGAAATTACCTGCAACAATAAACTCGGAGAGCTCGAAGAAACCTGGACGGATTTCACGCCCATGGCAGGCATTACCTATCAGTTCAACGACGATATCATGGCCTTCGTCACCTACGCGGAAGGATTCACCGCTGGTGGCTTTAACGGTCGTGCTGGATCGATCACAACCATGGGACCGTTTGAGCCCGAGAAAGCAGATAATATCGAGATTGGTTTAAAGACAAGCTGGCTCAACGACACGCTACAAGTCAATATCAACGCTTTTTCAACAACTGTAGAGGATTTCCAGACAGCCTTTATTCGTCCCTCACCGAACGGTGGCGGCCAGGAAACCATTCAATCAAACCTGGGTAGTCTCGAAACAGAGGGATTTGAAATCGAGTTGCGGGCGCTGCCAACCGAAAACTTTTCCGTATGGGCCACACTCAGCAACCTCGATACAACGCGTAAGGGTTTTTGTACTGATCCCGACGGACCGAGCGGTACCGATCCACTGAACGCGCCTACCGAGGGGGGGCCGTTCTCCCAGGGATTGGCGGTATGTGGACCTCCTCAACGTATCGATGATTCTGTCGGTAACTTTGTCGGCTGGCTTGTGCCGAATGATGTTGGCGGCCTGAACCCAACCGGTCGTTCACCGGAGTGGACCTATTCTGCCGGCGCCGCCTATGAGTTTAACCTGGACCGTATGGGCAGTCTGACGGTCGCGGCAGATTGGTTTTATCAGGGCAAGTCAATCATTGCAGCTTCGCGTGTCAGCGAGCTGGATGGCGTTCAGCAGTTTAACGGCGACTTTATCAGCCACTTCAGGGATTCAACGGATATCTTCAATGCCAGCGTCTCCTGGCGTAGTCCGACAAATCGCTATTCTGCTTCATTCTTCATGAAGAACATCACTGACGAAGTCTATCCGCAGGCCTATACCAATGTCGGCGGTCTGACCGAAATCCGGGTACCCAATCTTCGTAAGCACTGGGGCTTAGAGATGGTTGCTCGACTCGGCGACTAACTCAACTGACCTGAAGGAAAACAAACGGGGGCTTCGGCCCCCGTTTTTCGTACTGTCCAGCCATGAAAAGGCTAGCCATGAAAAAGCGTGATCAGCAGCGCGCTCAACAGCAGGCCGCGCGCAAAGAAAAGATCCGGAAGCAGAAAGCTCAGCAGAAGACACATTCAGCTGCCAAGCGCACTGCTGCCGTCATCAATGTAACCCCTGAAAATGTTGCCCAGGCAATGACTGAGGCCGTCAGACGGCATCATGCAGATGATTTCGGCACGGCTTCGCAGATCTATCGTCAGGTACTAAAGCTCTTCCCTGATCATCCTGATGCGTTGAGCAGCCTTGCCATGATCGAATCTCAAAAAGGGCGACCCGCCAGGGCTATTAAACTTCTGCAGAAAGCCATATCGCTGGTCGATGATAACGCTGGCTACTACATGAATCTGGGTTCAGCGCTGACTCAAACTGGCGAGATAGACGATGCCGCAGCCGCCTACACTCGCGCAATAGAGCTCGCCCCGACCTACCCGGACCCCTACTACAATCTGGGTGATCTCTTTCTGGGTACCGGGCGCCCCAATGATGCCATTGCCGTGTTCGACGCCTGCATGGCGGCGATTGGCAGGGAGTTTCATGCGCTCGCCTACAAGGCTCATGCGCTGGATGACGCCGGCAGGAACGAGGAAGCCCGCTATCTGCTCAACTTCGACGACTACGTAAAAACCTATAAATTTGAGCCACCGGAAGGCTTTGAGACTATAGAGAGCTTCAACGCTGCCATGTCAAAACACATCAGGAACCACCCCACGCTGCAGGGCAACGTCATGTCGACTGAACATGGCAAGCATACGGCAGAATTGTTGCGTGAACCCGTGGGCCCCATGGCGGCCATGGAGCAACGAATACAGGAAGCCATTCACTGGTACATAAAAACACTGCCCGACGATCCAGGTCATCCCGCAGTGAAATGGGTACCCAGTGCCTGGAAATTGACCAGCTGGGGGGTCGTCATGTTCGACAAAGGCCATGAGCGTGCCCACATACACCCGAACGGCTGGTTAAGCGGTGTTTTCTATCTGAATTTACCGGAGCTGATTCATGATCCTGACAAAAGCCCCGAGGGGTGGCTGGAATTTGGCCGACCCAGCCCGGATATTCATGTCCAATCGGCGCTGACACTTCGACACTACCAGCCTGACTACGGGCAGATGTTTCTGTTCCCGTCTTACTTCTACCACGGGACTATTCCGTTTCGCAGCAGCCAACGACGTATCTGTATTGCCTTCGATGTCGAACCCCTTGTCTTCCGGGGAAAAGTCTAACGGGAAAAATCAAGTTTTGAACAATGATTCACAGGCATGGAAACTGACCGCCGCTTGCCACAAGCCTTTTGTTAGTATGGTGTGATGATGAAAGAGCAATCCCAAGACGATCAACTGAGTCAGGGCACAACCCCCCTCAAAATTGCAATCAACCCCTATTGCACCCTGCTGTTGGTTGTTGGTGTATCGCTCGTGGCCATTCATTGTGTCCTGAACTACCTCAATCACGAGGTCATTGAAGTCCCCTGGCTGATCCAGCAATTATTTGATCTGGATGAAGAAAATAACCTGCCAACCTGGTTCTCGAGTTTCCTGTTGCTAAATTGCGCTATCGTTTTATTTGTATCTTTGCCAAGTCATTCAGCGGCATTTAAATGGCAATGGCGCTTGCTTGCGTTTGGATTCCTCGTCCTCTCCATAGATGAGGTCGCGGGTCTTCATGAATCCTTCCACACCGCAATCGATATCAACTGGGCCATCCCCGGCGGTATTTTGGTGCTCATTGTCGGCTCGACGTTTGTCCCTTTTCTACTCTCACTACCCAGGAGAACCGCAATTCGTTTTGTCCTGTCAGGCACAATTTATGTCGCAGGTGCCATTGTAGTTGAGTGGCTGAGCCGTGATATGGATGAAGATGCCATCGCCTATGGGTTCGCAACAGCCCTTGAGGAATCGTTGGAGATGCTCGGTACCTGGCTGTTTTTGAAATGGAATTTAGAGGAACTGCAGGACACCCGGTTTCATGTTTCCATCATCAGGGATCAAAAAGCGTCCGTTACTGGAATCGTCGATTGAATTCCAGACCCGCAGGGTTTCTGTGATATTCCACTGCCGGCCCGTTGATCAGGTTGGCTTGGGTCGTTGCACAAACATTGACGATTAAATGCGGTAACGGAATCCCGCGATCCCTCACGCTTTAACCCGAGTCCTGGGGCCTGTTACTTCAGGCCAAACACAACGAGCGCATTACCCGGTATATGCCCGTTGAACCCGTACCCCGAGTTTACGTACAACAACCCATTAGCGACCAGCACGCCGCCGCCGCTGAATGCTCCCCCCTGGGCAACAGCACCAGACACCGTTTGGAATTCCCGTAAAAAGTTGTACTCCCAGAGCAGACGGCCGTCCTCTCGGGTATAGATGCGCATGCGCCCGTCCAGGAAGCCCGCAATCACCGCCCCCGGAATAGCAGATATCGCCTGGGATACCCCGGTCTTGCATCGAGGAGTCTCACCGCAAACGTTCGCGACGGCGACTGACCAGAGCAGATCACCATTTTCCGCATTCACGGCATGTACGCCCGGTCGCGCTGGCAGGGGACTATTGTTACTGACTTCATCACCGGGGAACAATGTATCGTTTATCGGTACGTAAACCACATCATCCTGCGCGGCGATACCAAAGTGAACGCCGCCCTGCACGCCTCCACGGCCGATACGGTTCTTCCATAACGTCCTCCCAGAATCCGGGTCCACGCCGACGACATCACCGGACTTCTGCCCCCCGACGACAAC
>Ga0222633_1000371_pt1 | contig 44054 bp, 34 predicted proteins | sample AntAcemetageno48_FD_179816 | JGI IMG/M metagenome (GOLD analysis project Ga0222633, IMG submission 179816) | Saline water microbial communities from Ace Lake, Antarctica - #48 | ecosystem: Environmental > Aquatic > Non-marine Saline and Alkaline > Saline | place: Antarctica: Ace Lake | collected...
AATAATCAACGCGGACACTCTTCCATTGGTGATGTTCCTCCAACACGAGTCTATAAAACAGCTGCTTAATGATTAAGATCAAACGAAGAAAACCAAAAACGCTGTCCTAAGAACCTAGACCACCTCACACTTACATCACTTAAAATTCTATTATTTTATGAAAACCATTAAGAAAATGGTAGTGCCTGTTTTATTAGGCTTTTTATGCTTTCTAATCTCAGTCGTTGATTCTCATGCTCAAGAACCCCCGAATTGGTGGATGACCAATAGTCTAAAAGTGGATAGTATACCGCCAGGGACGCATTTCCATGCGGAGGGCGATTACACTTTTTATAGATCAAAGGGTAATGTAAATATGACCATGCACAAAGGTGCACCAAAAATATTTATCCGTAATGGTCGAATATTATTTGAAACATTAGGTTCAATTGATTATCAAAAAATTCAGGTCAAATCAAATCCAGAATCACTTACTCATGTGTTTACATTGAATCCAAAAATTATTTATGATTTGACGCCTACCTATCAATCAGAAACGGGTATCCTCTGGGAAAAAGATGATGGTCATTATCTTGATCTGAGAACCGTTTATTACACCGGATTGATCTACAATAAGATGGAACACCCAACATTAGGGAAGGTGTTTTTCCTTGCAGGCGGATATCAGACGTTAAAATCTACTCCACTGCCACCCGGACTATCAAAAGATATTGAGGAAGATGAAAAATTTATTATTTATGCACTTCAATCTTTTGTCCTTAAAGTGATTCCAAGAGTGCAACTAATTGAAAGTTTAACATTTATTCAAGAGTTGGATGAAGTAAAGTCATACCGAACCGATTTTGAATTAAAAGCACAATATATGCTTACACGCAATATTTCCGGATTGATTGCATATCAAGCGAAATATGAAAAGGAACCATTAATCCCCGAATTGGCTCCGTTTACTGAAAGACTCAACACTTCGTTGACTTTCGGAGTTAGAGTTAATATCTAACAATTGATGACTATTCGATGGAGCGGATTGTAACTTCTACAATCCGCTTTTTTTATTTCAAATACTTATCTTTTAAATCAAAAGCCCTACAATATCCGGGGAATGCTTTTTTTATCACGTTCGCTAAACCGCACGTTGAGTTATAAATTAATTAACTCCGGGGTTGAACGTTAATTTATCCCAAATCAGTTTTGATACTGAAATAGACATAACTCTTTTGTAAATCTACAAGAAAATCTTTTTTCTCGCTCTCATCGAGACTTCGCCAAACCAAATACAACTTGTTTGCATAGTTGTTAATAGCTTCCAGCATTGATTCATCTTTGCCTTGAATGATATTATAGACTACATATTCATTTTCCTCTTCATCCCGACAAAGGCTACAACTTAGTGAAGAACTAATTTTTGTTATTCTGGTGAAAATTATCATTTTCCCATCATTATACTCTGTTTGAACCTTATCAATCTTGGTAATAATAATCCCTTTGATTAGTTCCAAAACTTCCTGGTTTTCACTCGATAAAAAGTTCACATAATAATCGACGGAATCTCGAACCAGTGTTGATTTGTTTAATCCTGCGACTTCCGCCCAATTCGAAATTTTATCAGACATCTCCTGTGATATTCTGATCAGTATAGTTTTGTCTTTATCGTTCATGCCAGTAAGATTGATAGATCTCCGGATGGTAGTAACCGGATAAAATTATGTTTAAATCGAGTTCGTGACATCTGATAATTTACCATCATCCATTCGCAATATCCGATCCGCTGTACTGAAGAACTTACTGTCATCATGTGACACAATAATCAGTGTTTTTCCTGCATTTTTTAATTCGGGCAACATTGTATAATAGTAGTACTCTCTAAATTGCGGGTCCTGATCCGCTGCCCACTCATCAAATATATAAATATCGCGATTCTCCAATTTTGATACGATCATCGCAATACGTTTCCGTTGACCGGTAGATAAATTGATATTGCTAAATACTCCATCTTGGAATTCAATCTTATCAGTTAATTGCATTTCTTTGATGAAATCCTCAACGGTATCCGGATCCCAATCTTTTATACCATATAATTGATCAAATAGGTGAAAATCAGCAAATATTGCAGAATACAGTTCTCTATATTCTTGCATATAATTGGGCGTAATCTGTGTCTTATCAACCATGATACGACCCTTGGCAGGTCGATATAATGCCGTTATTAATTTTAAGAGAGTTGATTTACCTGACCCGTTTCCTCCGATTAAAAATATGGTTTCTCCGCGGTTGATATTCAAATCAACCGGACCCACACTAAACGTCTTATCCTTGTTTCGGTCATAGTAATTAAACTCAAGCCCCTCAAATTTCAATTCCTTAAACTCCCGCAATTGTTTGTAACGACTGTCATTGAATGATGGTGGATCCACCTTTAAATTATCAAGTTCGGCTTCCAACAGTAGAATATTTCGAATAGCGATATCGGATCGCGTGTAAGCAGGAATACCGGCAACAACGCTCGAAAGTGGACCGATTATAAACAAAATTACAGCTGTAATCTGAGTAACGCTTTCGGTATACATCTCAAAAAATCGCGGGAGAACAAAAACCATGATCCCAACAAGCACATAAAAAAACGTCTGAGCAAAAATATAGGCATTTGAGTACATCACTTTCGTTGTGATACTGTTGTTCATCGCTTCTTTAGATACCTCATCAATATGATCCTGGATATCTTCACTACGATCATGACTGAGCTTAATCTCTTTGAAACCATCCAATAAATGAGATAGAGTGGAAAAAAGCTTTATTTCACTCTCGTTATATTTGTTGATAAATGGTATAATTTTGGTCTCCATCCCCAGATAAACAATCATCCCTACAGCTACCACAACTATCGTTACTACAAGTGCCTCAATGGAAATAGTACCAAGATAGAGGACAGCAAAGATTACCATGATAAGCGATTGTACGGCAGCAGTGATCTCGTTTGCATACGTTGAAACTTCGCTTGTCTGATGGGTCAAGTGATTATAAATACGCGAGTTTCCAATGTTGTCTAAATCAATCAGCTCTGCACGCTTGATAATTTTATCTGTAAGCCGGACTCTGATTTTCTGAATAATCTGATCGACGATTGCACTGGCTTTTTTGAAAATATATTGCTGCGTCAGGATGTAAATTGCAATGACCAAAATAAACATGACAAATAACCGGGTGTTTATTTCGGCATACGTTACAGTGGCAGCTGCTCCATTGATAATAAATAGGATAAATGCATTTGAAAGACCGGAAACGAACATATAGGCAAGCAATACATTTCTATTATCCTTTGTTTCAGCTTTTAAAAGGTCGAGAAAATTCATAATTTTTTTAAATTAACAACCTGAGTGTGAATAAAGTAGAACAAGTCTCATTCTTCAGTACAATCAACATCTGTTTTATCAATAAATTGACGTAGTTTCTGTTTCACATTAATTCAATCATATTTTGAATTAAGTGCGAATTTATAATGATTAATGTGAATGAAAACAAACAAATTAATACGCTGCTTGTATCGCATCTAAAGACCAATGTATATACTTTTTTGGTAGGATTATAGAGATACTTTCAATTGTTACAAATATTTTTTTTAATTCTGTTTTAGGCGCTTATTATCAAGTATCTTGCTAAAAGATTTTTGATTAAAGTAGGAAATTATACTCAATAAACATCGTAAAACCATGTACAAGATTTTAAATTCGGTTGAGTTTACAATTTTACTTTTGATAACAATTGTTGTAAGTATTTTTTTGGTTCTGACCCCATATAGTTTTAATGATATTGTGGTACCAACTGTTATTGATTCTAACAATCAAGGACAAGTCGACACTCTTTCCATTTATACTTATCCAAACTATTTTTCAGGTGAATTGCTTCAAGAATTTAAGGAACGAGAAGACCTTGTAGTAGAGATTCAGTATTATGAAAACAATGAAGAACTATTAGATGGGTTACTTGCCGGGGAAATTTATGACTTAGTTGTCCCATCTGATTACATGGTTAGTCATCTTCGCGATTTAGGTTTAATTGATCCCATCCAAAAAAATCTAATTCCTAATTATCGAAATCTGGATATTCGATTTCGGGAAATGGAGTACGATTATGATAATCAATACTCAATTCCCTATTTCTGGGGGGCAATTGGGCTAAACTATGATCAGAATCATATCATGGATCTGCCACTTACCTGGGCAAGTTTATTAGACACTACAGAAGTTGCTCATCTACGAAACCGAATCTCCATTTTAGATGATGCCAGAATGAGTCTGGGTATCGTTTTAATTGCCATGGGTAAAGATCCCAACACTACCAACGAAGTCGAAATCAGCAATGCAGCTGATATACTTATTCATTTATCTCCATTCATTGGACTCATTCAAAGTGAAAATCTGGAACTTCCACTGATTAATGGAGATGTTCATATTGCCATGAATTGGAGTGGCAGTTCTGCCAGGGTCGCTAACTTGAATAAGGATTTTCGGTTTGTATTACCCACTGAGGGTAGCATCTTTTTTGTCGATAATTTTGCTATTCCAGTGAATGCCAAAGCTAAAACCCTTGCTCATAAATTTATCAACTTTATCCTGGAACCCAAAGTTGCTGCCGAACTAACAAACAGAAACTTTTATCCCAATCCCGTTACGGAATCCAGAAGGTATGTTGATCGCATCATATTAAAAGGCCCGGCTTACATCAATCCATTCTTATCGTCAAATACTCATGTCCTCCTGGATCTGGGTGACTCTGACACCATTTATAACAGAGAATGGCAAAGATTTAAAGACCATTATGCATCATTCGATCGGGAATCGACTCTGACCCAGAGTGAACGTGGAAAAATTCATTTGTATTGAAATGTATTTATCTCTCCTATAGCCTAAGAGTTAAGAGAAATTGGCGATTGTTCAGGAGTTTAGCATCTACCTATAACTGGTTTTAGAATATGCCAGTCACAAAAGAAATGATTACTATTGTCCTTATTGAGTTTAATTTACAATATTCGGACTGTTCGTAGTGCCATCTAAGATGATTGGAAGTCCATCTTTGCCACCGCCAATAACAACGACCTTAGCATTTGGAGACTCGGCCAATTTGAGTGTAGCTTCAATTCCTCTGAATCGGAGATAGTTCTCGGTAAGACCGGAACTTATGATCGTCTGAAAGTCTCTTATACCCGAAGCTTCAATACGTTTACGTTCTGCTTCCAGTTGCTCAGAGTCCAAGCGGAATTGATACCCCAACGCTACCTGTTCTTTTTCCAGTTTTTCTTCAATAGCAGTCACGATCATGTCCGGCAACGTGATTTGGGTTATCAAAAGCTCATCCAAATCGACAAATCGCTCACTTACTTCAAAAATTGCGTTTTGTACTGTATTTTGAATGATAAATTTTTGTGATGAGTAAATGTCCTCGGGGAGGTATTGACCAAAAATCTGTCGTACAACTGCTTCAACTTCAGGATATACGATACGATCAGCATATTCGGTTCCAACTTGTTGATGTAAATCAGGTAGATTTTCTTTAATCGGACGATACCGTATGGATGCATCTACTTGAATTTTTAGACCGTTTGCACTCAGTACCTCAAACTTTTTTAGTTCATGTTGGATCCGAACATTATATACTGTCATGATATCCCACGGAAATATAAGGTGAAATCCTTCACCATATAATTTATCTAGCTGTGTACCCCCCTCAAACCTTTTAAACAAAACAGCAGATTCACCGGCGTTCACGAATATTACGACACGTTCAGCAAATAAAAGAAATACTAAAAATAGCGACAATATTATGATGATTAATCCACGACGTCTGTGATGAATCAACTGATTAATCCATCCTAATGACCATTTTTTATATGATTTTTTGTTCAAATCCTGAGTTGTGGCTTCATCCATTCTGACCGATACTAAATTATATTATTCAATAACCGAATATGAAAATTGACACCTCTTTTAAATAGGTGCTTATCACTTCTAACACATTAGTCTAAGATAGTCTTTTCGATAGTAAATATAATAATATATATATTCCAAAGATGACGTGAATATTCTTATTATTTCAGTTGATACTCAGCTCAGTTAGTGATACGGTGGGGTGAGTGACATAATTTTATGCCAATATTTCTATATGCGTACCTTACAGAATTTGGAAAGAATAAATTCACACAGCAAACGAGGAACCACAACCACATGATTCGCTTGCATTGGGATTGTCAAACGTAAAACCACGTGCGTCCAGACCGTCAGGATAATCAATTTGAATTCCATCCAGATACATCAGGTGCTTGGGATCTACAACAATTTCCAGATCCTGACTGTAAAACAACTCGTCTTCATCGGTACGGATATCAAAACCCAGCTTATAACTGAGACCGGAACATCCTCCCCCTTCAACAGCCACCCTCAAATAGAGTCCTTCATCCAAGTCCTCGGTATCTCGAATTTTTCTGATCTGTCTGGCCGCCCGTTCTGTTAATGAAACCGGGATCATTTCCGATTTCGGTTTTTCCCGAACCGGTTCTTGTACCTCTTCCTCATCGACATCATCGATCAGGGACGAAATTACATCATCTAAATTATCATCTGACATTTAAAAATACCTATTTATTCACTGTTTCACTTAGCGGTGCCATTTGAAAACGCAAAATAATCTGTTTCTGATTTTCTAAAAAGTTTAAGAACACCCGCACTCACTAAGTTAACCAATATTCGGGACGCACGAAACGTCGTTACATTGATAAGTTGTGAGTATTTTAAAACCGTTATATCATTGTATTCATTCAGATAACGAAATAACATCTGCTCTCTTTCCCCATATTCAAAGGTAACCCCTTCGTCAGAATATTTCGTTTTCAGCACTTCTGTCATCTCATCACTGGCCAGCACACTTTCATCTTTTTCACGAACAAAAACCAATCGTTTCTTTTTCCCTTTATTATAGACCGGCTTTTTCTCCGCTTCTTCCACTTGAACTACCATCACATCGGCCTGACCAGCATGCACCAGCTCAATTCGAATCGGAACAGCCGGAACACAGTTTTCATAAGCCGCTTTATAGAGCAGATACTCCTCTTCAAAATAGGCTGAAATACCGACGATATTCTTGTAATCATCCACTCCAATCAAAATTGTACCCCCCTTTGTATTGGCAAATGCTGCGATTTCACGAGCTATTTTTTCAGGGGTAGGGGTTTTCTTTTTGAACTCCAGATAGGTTCCTTCTCCTCTCTGTATCAGATGACGAAGATCAGATAGATTCATATCTGAAATGATTATCTCGCCTGTAGGCAGTATCATGACGACTACATTAGGGGTTTGGGGTAATAGCTCAAATTCATTGTAATTCAACAATCAAAGAACACGACATTAGATTGCACCGTTGCCTGTTCAGATCAAAATTTCATCTTTGGCCTCGCGTGTCATCAACTCCTCGACAGCGTCCCTGGGATTCATATATTTAAAAAGCACTTTATAAACAGCTTCAGTAATAGGCATGTCAATTCCATTTTTTTGAGACCATTGATGAACAGATCTGGCTGTCTTCACACCCTCTGCTACCATGGTCATGCCGGAAGTTATATCTTCCAACGTTTTTCCGCGGCCAATGTTATACCCAACAAACCGGTTTCGGCTATGAGTACTTGTGCAAGTAACAATTAAATCTCCCATTCCGGACAAGCCGGAAAATGTATCCTGTGAGGCCCCCATCGCACTTCCCATCCTTTTCATTTCATGGAGTCCGCGAGTCATTAATGCTGCTTTTGCATTATCTCCCAGTTCAGCACCGTCAATAATTCCGGCTGCAATAGCCATTATATTTTTAAGTGCACCCCCAATTTCAGCTCCCAAAATATCCTGATTGAGATAGACCCGAAAATAGGGTGTCATAAATGTTTGCTGAATAATCCTGGAGACACGTTTCGAATATGCTGACGCGACTACGGTTGTTGGTTTATTTTTAATAACCTCCTCTGCATGACTCGGTCCGGTAAGAACCCCTATTTGATCCTCTAAAATGGCTCCATGCAGCACATTGACCAAAATCTGAGATGGGGTAAGCAGTGTGTCTTCCTCAATCCCTTTTGAGACAGTCACTAAATATTCATCACCTCTCAAAATAGGTTTAATTTTTGTTGCAACTTCTCTGAGAGCGTGAGTGGGCGTCGAAAAGAGGATCATTTCACAATCCTTAACACACTCTTTAAGATCTACATATCCTTTGATACTTTCCGGCAGGGTTACATCCGATAAATAGGACGGATTTCTCCTTTTCTCATTGATACCGATAATCACTTCCCTTTCTCTTGCCCATATCGACACCTCATGTTTTTTTCCTGCCAACAGTGAAGCCAACGCTGTTCCAAAACTTCCCGCACCAATCACACTGATTTTCACGATTTACCCTCCTCTTCTCTGCAAAGTCTTCCTTTTGAAGGTTTAAAAGAGCTCACTCTGTTCTCGGTACCATCAAGCAGCCTTTTTATATTTCCTTTGTGTTTAATGACTATAGCTAATGAAAGTGCACTACTGAATAGAATAATGCTTCCGTCAATATCCCAGTTAAAACCATACCTTAGTATGAGTTGGGAAAACGGATAGAAAAGAGTAGAAACGATTGAACCCAATGATACATAACGTGTCGAAAACATTACAATCAAAAAGATTGATAAGGATATACTTATTGAGACGGGTTCGATTCCATAAAGCATTCCACAAGCTGTAGCGGCACCTTTCCCTCCGATAAATTTCGAATAAACCGGAAACATGTGTCCTATAACCGCAGCTACACCCGCAAAAATTAAAATCATTGCATCCGGTTCCCAACCACTGTATAAAACGGCCGGACCTGCGCCTATGCTCCAAGCAAGTTGACTAATCACAGTTGTGCAGAGAAGGCCTTTTCCAAAATCGAATAATAGAACCAGTGTACCCGCTTTCCAGCCTAAAATTCGAAAGGTATTTGTAGCACCGGCATTCCCGCTACCATGCTCTCTGATATCTATTTTAAAGTAATATTTACCCACCCATAGTGATGATGGAATTGCGCCAATCAGATAACTCAGCAGTACAACAACAAGAATTGAAAGCATTGAATGTGTTTCGGTTCAGGATTTGTTAGCCTCAAATTAACAAAAAAATCAGCGTAACCGGATGTCAAAAATGTCTTATAAATGTCTCTCTGCATGATATGATGATCGCACAAGGGGCCCGCTTTCTACATGTTCAATCCCAAGTGCTTCTCCAATCTCTTTATACTCCGCAAATTGATCCGGATGTATCCATTCTATAACAGGGTGATGCATTTTAGTGGGTTGCATATACTGTCCAATCGTCAGAACATCCACTTTGTGATCCACACAATCCTGCATAAGTTCAATCACCTCTTCCCGTGTTTCACCCAATCCAACCATAATTCCGGATTTTGAGCGTAAATCTTGTTGTTTACACCGCAGAAGAAGCTCTAAGGATCTCTCATATTTAGCCTGGGGCCGAACACTTCGATAGAGCCTGGGAACAGTTTCCAAATTGTGGCTCAACACGTCCGGTGGTGTATCTATAACGATTTGAAGTGCATCCCAAACGCCTCTGAAATCCGGAATTAGAGATTCGATGGTTACGCCTTCAATGGTCTCTCTTAATACTTTATGGCATTCAGCAAAAATGGGTGCTCCGCCATCTTTCCGTTCATCTCTGTTTACAGATGTGAGAACAACATGTTTTAATTTCATTTTAAAAGCGGCATCCGCCACTCGGCGGGGTTCGTCCCAATCCAATCCCTGAACAGGTCGGCCGGTTTTGATAGCGCAAAATGCGCAGGAACGAGTACATACATCTCCCAAAATCATAAAAGTAGCCGTACCGGCACCCCAACACTCACCCATGTTTGGGCATCGGGCTTCAGAACAAACGGTATTCAAATTGTTCTTCCGGATGGTTTCTGCAACTTCCTTAAATTTTTGGCCTGATGGTAATTTAACACGTAACCAATCGGGTCGTCTTTCTGAAGGAGAGTTATTTTCTAATACGTTTAATTCCTTAATCATAATATCTTTTTTTACCTATCAGGCATTCATTAGGACCTGTAAAAGTACAAAAATTTCTACTCAGGTTCAGCATATCACACGCTCTTTTTACACGGGAGAAAGTGGATTGTAGAAACTTTTAATTTATCGCAGACATGTTATTGAGATAAACCATTTCATAATAGTTCTTTATCTAATTCGGGGGATTCTTTCATTTTTTTAATAGAGACATCAAAAATTTCAGAAAATTTTTCTAAAATGATATCCTTTACAATGATAGGATCTATTTTTTCACCCAGTATTTTTTCCAGGCTGGTCACATTTTTACCCTTTATACCGCAAGGTACAATATGGTCGAAATAGGTTAGATCGGTGTTTACATTCAGTGCAAATCCGTGCATCGTTACCCAGCGGGAACATCGAATACCCATGGCACATATTTTTTCATCATTCACCCATACACCTGTTAATCCCTTGATTCTTGATCCATTAACATCAAATTCCAAGCAGGTTTGAATGATGGTTTCTTCAAGATTTCGCAGATATCGATGAATGTCTGTAAAGTACTCTTCGAGGTCGATAATTGGGTACCCAACAATCTGTCCCGGACCGTGATAGGTGATATCGCCTCCTCTGTCCGTTTCAAAAAATTCTGCATTTATGGTATTGAGTTCACTGATTTTCTTCAGCAGATTGGAAGAGTTTCCGCTCTTACCAAGTGTATATACATGAGGGTGTTCCGTGAAAAAGAATTGATCTTGAATGAAATTATTTTTGTTGGCATTTCCATGGGGCATTCTCTTTTGATCAACCAATCGTTTTTGGGTCTCTTTTTGTAATGCCCAGGCTTTGGAGTAAGGCAACCTACCCAAATCAAACACGTCTACTCTTCTTTTCATAGGTGAAATATAACGAAAAAGAAAAATAGATATTTTTCATCTCCACCCATCAGCCAAACTCATGATTTAATCTCTTCCCAATTCTATACATAAGATCCTCAAGAAATGAAAGTGGGCTCATTCCTGAGCCCACTTTACGTGTCCTGTCTTCTTCAACTACTAAGAGCTCTGTATTAATGATTTCATCAGGTTCGGATTGTGAAAATAACCGGCAAATTGAACTGAACACGTACAGGCCGGCCGCGCTGCATACCGGGTGTAAATTTCGCTTGTTTTATAACTCGCACGGCTTCTTCATCACATCCGCCACCAATGCCACGCATTACCTGCGGATTCTCTACTTCTCCATTCTTATTCACTACGAACTGTACATATACACGCCCCTGTATATTTGCGCGAAGTGCTTTATCCGGATATCTGACTTTACTTTGCAGAGATTGTAATCCACCGATTAATTCCGGCATCTGTTCTACAATTATAAAGTAATCATCCTCCGTATCTGTTTCTTCCTGTGCTGCCTGTGGTGGAGGTGGAGGGAGTTCAAGCGCACCTCCAATATCCAATTCAGCATTAATCATAATGTCAATCTCTTCTATGATTTCACTGTTTGGCACAGCTACCGGAACCGGGGGCCTTGGAGGAGCAGGTACTTTCTCCTCTTGTTGTGTTTGAATGATCTCTTCCATCTCAACAACCTCATGTTCAGATATATAAATGATATCTGATTCTGACGGTGTGAATTCTATCCGTACCAGTGCCGTAAGGATAAGTAATGACAATATCAGGCCGGTTTCTAATAGAATTGTGTAGTAGTTGCGGAGGTTTACTTCTGGTTTTCTCTTAATGTGATATTGTGGTTTCAGTCTTTTTTCTTCCATGACCGTTCACCTTTTTGTTATGATTATTAGGACACTTATTAATTTTGGACACTTTTGTCTATAATTAAATCTATAAAATAATCCCGTAATTTCACTGCTTTTTTGGAAAAAAGATAAAAATCTCCTTTTTATGGAAGCGCTTCCTGAAAATTGATGTTTAACACTCATATTGATCGAAAAATAGATCTAAATTTTTTTTCCAATTCCTTTTTTTTTGGAATTTTGCCCCATTTTTCATCCATTCAAGCCGATCATGCACCATTTTCTGAGCATAAAAAAAGCATCCATCATTTCTGACAGATGCTTTCCAAATTTTTTAGTCTGATCATCGTAATAAATGAATGACTATTTTTTCGGTTTTGAACCCAAATGAACTCCTTCACCGTACGCCTCAGCTGCCGCTTCCATGACAGCTTCACTCATGGTCGGATGAGGATGAACCGCACTAATAATCTCATGGCCTGTGGTCTCCAGTTCTCTGGCAACTACCGCTTCTGCTATCAGTTCTGTAACATGCGAACCGATCATATGACAACCCAGCCATTCACCATATTTCGCATCAAAGATCACCTTAACAAATCCCTCTTCGTGACCCAACCCGGCTGCTTTTCCGCTTGCTGAAAATGGAAATTTACCAACCTTAATGTCAAATCCTTCATCTTTGGCTTGCTGCTCAGTATAACCCACAGATGCAATCTGTGGTTCACAATATGTACATCCGGGAATATTATTGTAATTAACAGGACTTGGCGACTCGCCCGCAAGCTGCTCTGCCAAGACCACGGCTTCATGCGATGCTTTATGCGCCAGCCATGGAGCACCTATCACATCCCCAATAGCATAGATTCCATCTGCAGAGGTTTTATATGTAGATTTGTCAACTTTAATGGCCCCTTTCTCTACATCCACACCTGCTTTGTCTAAACCCATGTTCTCAACATTCCCTGTTACGCCTACTGCCGAAAGCACAACATCCGCTTCAACCTCTTCGGTGCCTTTGCTTGTCTTAATCGTAACTTTCACTCCTTTTCCTTTCTTCACAACTTTTTCAACTGAACTCTCGGTAAGAATATTGATTCCTTTTTTCTTGTAAATCTTGCCCAACTCTTTACCTACATCTTCATCCTCAACAGGAACCAATGTTTTTTGAAGTTCTACCAATGTGACTTCTGTTCCGATTGAGTTATAAAAATAGGCGAATTCAACCCCAATGGCTCCGGCACCTATAATTACCATCTTTTTTGGTTGAGTCTCCATCTGCATGGCTCTCTCAGAATCGATAATCATGGTTCCATCGATCTTCAGATTTGGGAGTTCACGCGGACGGGCACCGGTTGCAATGATAAAATGTTTCGCTTTAACACTCTCTGTTTCTTTGCCTTTTTCATCCTGAACAGTAAGCTCTTTACTGCTTTTAAACACACCGGTACCGTTCAATACCTCAATTTTATTCGCTTTCATCAAAAATTGAACGCCTTTGCTCATTTTGTCTGCAACTTTGCGGCTTCTTTTTACCATTACATCAAAATTTGCAGAAAACTCTTTCACATCCACACCGTAATCAGCAGCATGTGAGATCGACTCAAAGACTTCTGCTGATCTGAGAAGAGCTTTTGTCGGGATACATCCGATATTTAGACAGACACCACCTAAAAATCGTTTTTCAACAACCGCTGTTTTAAATCCAAGTTGAGACGCCCTGATCGCTGCAACATATCCGCCGGGCCCGGTTCCAATTACACAAACATCAAATTCTTTTGCCATGATGGGTCAGTACTTTTTTATTCGTTTAAATTAATACTCTTCAAATTGATCTATCAAGATATTCTTTCACTGTATAAGCAAAGAAAGGTAAGGAATCTATGGAAGATTTATAAACTGAGTGTGTGGAAAACTATGGAAACAATCAGAATATACACTGTATCAACTGATTACTTTTAATTGATCATCACAGGTCCGAAAAATCTCCCCTGTTTTTTCTCTCGAAGTAGTCTTTACTCGCTTCTATTACTTTCGGAGCTAACAGTATCGTACCCAACATGGTCGGAATCGCCATCATCGCAAACATTCCATCTATTAAATTGACAACCATATCGATGGTGGTAATGGAACCGATAAAAATAGTACATATATAAAAGTAATTGTAATAGTGTTTCCGATGGGCTCCACCTAAAAAATTCAGGCACTTTGTCCCGTAATATGAGTAGGTGAACATTGTGGTGATACTGAAAATAAAGACGCAAAAGATCAGTAAATAAGGACCCACCACAGGTACACCCATTTCAAATGCCATTGCTGTCATCGTAACTCCATCCACTTCTGTATTGGTCCATACACCGGTCATCAATAGTGCCATTGCTGTCATGGAACAGATCAACAATGTATCTATGGCCGGCTCAAGCATACCTACGAGTCCCTCCCGAACAGGTTCCCTCGTTTTTGCCGCCCCATGCGCCATCGCTTCGGTTCCAATTCCGGCCTCGTTTGAAAAAGCTCCCCTGCGAATCCCATTCGATATCACAACACCTACCGCACCACCGGCAGCTGCCTGACCGGTAAATGCATCTGTTACAATGAGCTTAAAATAATAGGGGACATCAACAATATTATCTACAATGATATAAACGACTGTAAAAATGTAAATTAGCACCATCAATGGAACCAAACGTGATGCAACATGCCCAATCCGTTTGATCCCTCCAAAAATAACCATGGAAACCAAAACAACCAGGGTCAGCCCAATAATAATATCCGAAAGCCTGAACCCTGTCTCCGTCAACCAGGAATCCGCTAAGAGCATCGTATTGTATCCCAAGAGGCCATTTTCCGCTAAAATTGTGTCCCGAATAATTTGAGTCAGTTGATTCGCTTGAAACATCGGAGTACAACCAATGAGTCCGGCCAGACTAAAAAAGACGGCTAACGGTTTCCATTTTTTACCCAATCCCTCTGTGATATAGTACATGGGTCCACCCTGAATATCACCGTTGGTATCTTTTCCCCGATACATGATGGAAAGTGTACAGGTAAAAAACTTAGTCGCCATCCCCACAATGGCTGTAATCCACATCCAGAATATTGCGCCGGGTCCGCCAACACCTAAAGCAATGGCCACGCCACTGATATTCCCCATACCCACCGTCGCGGCAAGTGTACTGGATAGGGCCTGAAAATGATTGATATCCCCCGGTGCATCGGGATCATCATATCTCCCTGATAGAACTTGAATGCCGTGCTTAAAATTACGGTACGGCATAAATCGGCTGTAGAAAAGAAAAAAGATACCGCCCCCAACCAGAAGCACTAAAAGAGGCGTGCCCCAGGCATTGTTAGCAAATGTGACAAGAATCTGTTCTATCGTTTCCAGGCTACAATCCTCTTTATTTTAATGATTCTAATGATTTTAGTCATCTGATGATTCAGCAATTCAATGATCATCAAATTTTAATCTCTACTTAATCTTGTAAAGTAGATAAAATCCGTTTTGGGTGGCTCAATATCAGAATTTCTAAGCAAAATTGAAATCTGTGCTCTATGATGTTGACCATGGATGATCAAATGACTATCCCAAAATATTTGGAAATCCCACTCAGAATAAATTGAACGCTGATTGCAAGGGCGATGAAACCCATCAACCTGGTCATTACATTTAATCCGGTTGGGCCAATATATTTTGCTGATATCGGTGCAAGTCTCAAAATGATATAGGTTAACAGAACCACTAAAACAATAGATATACTGTTGATCAGATAATCATCAAAATCCCCGGCTTGCGTCGCAAAACCGATCACAACCGCAATACTTCCGGGGCCAGACAACAATGGAAGTGCTAGCGGACTGAAAGAGATATCCTCTTTTTCTAAAGCGGCAGCCTCATCTTCATCAGTCAATTTTCTCCCGCCCTTTTCAGGGTTTAACATAGAATAAGCAGCTCGCATGATAATTAACCCTCCGGCTATTCGAATCCCGGCCAATGAAATGCCAAAAAAACTCAGAATATAAGTCCCAACGAACAAAAAAATGAATAGGATCCCAAACATATAAAAACTCGCTTTTTTTGCGATCCGAATTCTCTCTTTTTCTGTATATCTATCGGTCAAGGAGAGAAATAAAGGCATTGCTGCCAATGGATTCACAACGGAAAAAAGGGACGTAAAACTCGCAAAAAGGAGACCTGCCAAACCGATCATGGTTATGGAGTGCTCCGGAAAGGCTTCGGTTATTAACTCAATCATACCCCAAAGATAGAGATGATTTCAGCAAATCTATATCATCTTTTTTTGTTTTTTTTGTTTTTTAACCATTCACTCAAGCGAGATTCTACTTTTTCAATAATTTCATCACCTATAAAATTTTCAAAAGATCAGTATGAGAATATTCTTACCTTTAAAGTCACCCAGTTACTATTAATTCACTACTACCATTCCATGAATTCTATTCTGCAAGAAGTTGATGTTATCATCGCAAATAATGACTCCAGAGATCAAAAGTTAAAGGCAATCTGTGTCCTTTTAGACAGAGAGATTGACACATTTAACTGGACCGGGTTCTATCTTGCCGATCCGGATGAAGAGAGAATGCTTGTTTTAGGTCCTTATGTTGGTGAAGAGACCGATCACACACGAATTCCATACGGCACCGGGATTTGTGGTCAGGCCGCAGAAACTTTGGATACCTTTGTGGTTCAGGATGTGAGTAAAGCGGGAAACTATTTGGCTTGCAGCCTGGATGTTAAATCAGAAATTGTAGTCCCTATCATGAAAAACGGTGAGTTTATGGGAGAATTGGATATTGACTCTCATACACTGGATGCCATCACTCCGAAGTTAAAAGATCTATGTGAAAGGATCTGTTCAAAGTTATCTGTTATTTTCTAGTTCCCTCTTCTGAAAACAGTTCCATCCTAATATTTAGGTTCACTTTCTCTTTACAGTCCAAAAAGATGCAACGTTTTATAATTTTTTACAGTTATAAAACAAACTTTCATCTTTACCTTTCGTCAAAGGAGCCAGCAAACTGACGGAAGTTTGTAATAATATTTAAAAAACAGGGTTAAACTTTAAAAAAATGTTTTACCTCTATGCTACCCTAATTTATCTCATTAAATTAGACTCCTTCAATAAATCTGTTGAATTAACAAAATGAAAAGTCAATTGAAAACAACAATTTTTAGTGCACTATTTTTATCCGGTATATTTATTCTATCCTCATGCGGAGGAGAAGAAACCAATCAAGGCGGCGGCCAAGGGTTCGGGGGCTTTGGCGGGCCGCGTCAGGCAACCAGCGTTGAGGTAATTCCAGTTCAGACCGGGGCCATATCGGATCAGGTTCGATCTTTTGGCACCATTCGGCCTCAGGATGTTGTTCAGGTAACCCCACAAGTATCAAACCGTGTAACTCAAATTCTCGTAGACCTGGGTGATGAAGTATCCCGTGGGCAAGTGATGGCGGTAATTTATGATGCCCAATTCAGAGATGCTGTTGAACAGTCAGAAGCTCAAATTCGACAGGCCAGAGCTGCTTTCGTAAGAGATAGTACTCAATTGGATCGTCAGAATGAGTTGTTTAGAAGGGAACTCATCAGTGAATCAGAATATGATGAGTTCAGAACTACATATTTAAATAGCCTTGCACAATATGAATCTTCATTAGCTGCACTGACTCAAAACCAGGAAAACCTTAATAATACACGTGTCAAATCACCGGTAAACGGAGTTGTCTTGAACAGATTGATTGCCGAGGGAGATATTGCTACTACCGGACAAGCTATTTTTGAAGTTGCTAACATGGTTGGTTTTGAAACCCGTGTATTTTTACCTGTTCAGGATTGGGAACTTGTACAGATAGGACAAACCGTTACGATGAGTTTATCCAGCAGAGGAAACGATATAGCAGATGGAATTGTCTCCAGGAAAAGTCCCCAACTCAATCCTACTACCGGTTTGGGAGAGGTTGTCATCACTCTGACGGACGCCTCTTCTTCTGTCTATCAAGGCGCATTGGTTCAAACAAGCATAAATCTTCAAACAAAAGAGGATGTAGTGGTGATCCCTCGTTCAGCTTTGGTTGAAAAAGTGGATACTTATATTCAACCTGAGACCGGAACCATTGAACTGGACAGAAGCTACTCTGTATTTGTAAATCAGGGCGACTCCATTGCCGTTCAAAGAGAATTGTTATTGGGCATTGAACAGGGCGACAGAATTGAAATACTGCAAGGTCTTAATCCGGGAGATGGATTGATTGTAACCGGACAAGGAAGCCTCGAAGATGGTTCCAGAATTCGGGTATCGGGCGGAGATGCAGGCATCCGATCTCAGTCTGCTTCAGAAAATGAACCCTCATCCGATCTTGAGAATATGACACCCGAACAGAGAGAAGACATGCGGGAACGCATGCAAAACATGACTCCGGAAGAACGTCGGGAGTTTAGGCAGCAACAAGCCAGAGAAGGTGGGGGTGAAGGCCGGGTACAGCAACAGGGTAACCGCCCACAGCGTGGCGGAAATAACAGCAGTAATTAATTCATAGATCATTCCTTATGAAAAATCTACCTAAACTGGCTGTTACCCGTCCCATTACCTTCATTATGATCAGTATCATACTGATCGGTTTTGGATTATATGGGTTGAATAACCTGAGGCTGAATCTCTATCCGGATGTCTCATTTCCTACAATTACCGTCTATAGCACCTATGAAGGGGTTGCTCCGGAAGATATTGAAACCCTGATTACACGTCAGGTCGAAGAACAAGTCGGAAGTATTTCAGGTGTAAGGAGAGTACGCTCTCTCTCCAGTCAGGGTGCCTCTGTTGTGAAACTCAATTTCAACTGGGGAACAGATCTCTTTATCGCTGAAACTGAAGTCCGCAAAAGATTGGATATGATCCGGCGGGGATTGCCCGATGATGTGGATCAGCCTATTGTTTTTTCCTATGATCCAAATGATGAACCGGTGTTGGTATTGGCTTTAACCTCCAGCACCCGGAGTCCGCGTGAGCTGCGAACATTGGCCACACGCCAAATTGAACAACGTATTGAGCGAATCGAAGGCATTGCCTCTGCTGAAACCGCCGGAGGGTTTGATCGGCAAATAAACGTACGCCTTAGCAATGCACAGATGCGTACATACAATCTTGATATCGCGGCCATCTCATCCCAACTTTCACAAAACAATGTTCAGGTGCCAGCCGGTGAGCTCACTGAGGGTGAAACCGTCTTTTCACTTCGCACAATCGGTGACTTCCGAAATATCGAACAGATCCGAAACAGTATCGTTTCTGTTACAGAGGAGGGCAATCCGGTCTATCTGAAAGATGTAGCCATGGTGGAAGATGGGATCGCACAACCAATCGGTAATGTACGTGTTCAGGGCAATGACGGGGTGATCATGAATATCTACAAGACCAGTGACAGTAATATCGTGAGTGCAGCCGGAGGAGTTGTAACAGCTTTGGATGATATCCGAAATGTACTACCATCTGATGTAAGTCTTGAAATTTTGACCAATCGGGCTGATTTTATCAGCCTATCCATCAATAACTTGGTGATGACCGGTTTCCAGGCAATCGTTTTGGTAATCATTATGTTATTGCTCTTTCTGCGAAGTGCCCGTTCCGCATTAATTGTAGCGATCACGATCCCAATTTCCATTATTGCAACGTTCAGTATCATGGATTTTACGGATGTGAGTTTGAATATTATATCACTATCCGGCCTCACCCTTGCTGTTGGTCTGGTAGTCGATAATGCCGTTGTTGTCCTGGAAAATATATTCCGGTTTAAAGAGGATGGGTTAAATGGGAAGGAATCTTCCATGTTAGGTGCACAGGAAGTGGCCGCGCCGGTTGTTGTCTCTACATTAACGACACTGGTTGTATTTCTGCCCATTCTGTTTGTGCCCGGCATTGCCGGTCTTCTCTTCAGAGATATGGCCCTTACGATCTCATTTGCATTGATCGTCTCTGTTTTAGTGGCGATCACCCTGATTCCCGTACTCAGCTCAAGACTGTTTGAATCTGAACTGATTACAACGGATAAAAAAGATCCTGCAAAAAATCTGATGAATAAATTATTGGTCTGGAGAAGACAGAACCTGTTTACACGAATTTTATCACTTCCACTCTTTCTCCTCTATTTCTTGATCTGGCCCTTCTTGAAAGTGTGGGCATTTATCATGACGAACCTGAAGCATACATTTGCCGATACGTTTTCCCCCTGGTTGGGCAAACAGTTTGACAGAATGGAAAATTCCTACAAAAATGCCCTGGATCGTGCCCTTGTAAACAGTAAATGGGTCATTTTAGGCGCCTTTGTTTTGTTATTTGTCTCTCTGCCGATCTTCTATCTGCTTGGCGGCGAATTTTTTCCAGAAGTAGATGAAAATTTCATCATTCTGGATGTGCAAAGGGAACCGGGTGTGAGCCTGATTGAACTGGAGCGTACGATCATTCATGTTGAAGATATTGTACGAGAAACTGTTCCTGAAGTACGACTAATTGTATCCGATTATGGAGACAAAACAGGTATTGAAGGAGCTGATAATCCGGGAGGCAATCAGGGCAGAATCAGGATTGAGCTGACACCTATATCCGAAAGATCCAGAAGTCAGATAGCCATCACTAATGCACTTCTTGAGGAGCTTCAAGTTGTGCCGGGGGCAAATATCAAAGAAGTACAGGAAGATCCGCTAAGTCCGGATGGCGAATCCGGATTGATTGTTCAAATTTACGGATTTGATCAGGAGATGAAACGTGCACTCGCTGCATCGGTCATGCAAAATATCCGAGATATCGATGGAATCGTCAGTGTATTCAGTTCAGCAGATCAGGGAAGGCCGGAACTACGGGTTGAGATGGACCGCGAGCGTATCGCACGAGTAGGATTATCAACCTCTCAGGTGGCAAACGCATTGAGTAACTCAGTCCAGGGATCTGTTGCAACCACATTTGTGGATCAGGGTATTGAATTTGAAGTTCTGGTTGAAGTAGATCCAATCGATCGGACTCAGTCAACATCTCTTCAAGATTTACAGATCCAAACCCCATCCGGTGTATGGATGCCCTTAAAAAACCTGGCGACAATTGAAAGATATTTAGGCCCCTCGAACATATTACGAGTCAACCAGGAACGAATGGTTGAAGTGGAAGCCGATCTCGGAAATCTGGACTTACGAAGTGCCACAGAACTTGTTAACAACGAACTTGCCCAGATGCAATGGCCTGAAGGCTATCGATATGAATTAGGCGGGTCGGCTGAAGAGCAGCAAGAGTCATTCCGATTTTTGTTAATCGCATTCATGATAGCCGGAATTCTTACCTATATGGTGATGGCCTCACAATTTGAGAGTCTAGTGGAACCGTTAATCATTATCGTGACCATTCCATTAGCTTTGACCGGAGTACTGTTGATGCTTTGGATCACTTCTACATCTGTGAGCGTAACAGCGATGGTTGGATTGGTTCTTTTAACCGGAATTGTGGTGAATAACGGTATTGTAATGATTGACTACATCAAAATCCTGCAGTCGAGGGGACAGGAGCTGCATTCCGCTATTGTAGACGGAGCAGGTCGAAGATTACGGCCGATTCTCATGACGGCATTAACAACGATACTTGCAATGGTTCCCCTTGCACTTCAAATCGGTTCAGGCGCAGAAACGTGGAGCCCGATGGCTCGTACGGTTATTGGCGGACTCTTTATGTCGACCCTACTGATGCTTTTTGCCGTACCGTGTATGTATTATATCATTAACGGTTTTATCGATAGGATCGGGTTTGATGCTGTACATAAAGAAGACCCGCTGGGCGAATAGTGCATGAAATTGAGTAGACTTTATAAAACAATTTTTAACAATCATTTTTACAAATTCACAAGAATAAGCATTCAAAAAACCATTTTATTGATATTGTAGCACACATTAAAAGCGGATGAGGTATTGAGGCGCCAAATACTTTATCACTTTCAAAACTAAGGAACCACTATGAAAAAGATTTCAATCACAGAAAAAATATTAAAAAGACCGGTTACAGCGATCATGATGTCTTTGATCGTCATCGGGTTTGGAATATTTTCTCTGTCTAACTTAAAGGTAACTCTCTATCCCTCTTTTGACGTGCCGGTTATGGGGATTTCGGTTAACTATTCGAATGTGGCTCCTGATGATATGCTTCGACTGGTAGTTGAACCTATAGAAAGTGTTGTGATGGGTGTTGAAGGGGTAGAGACCCTGGATTCAAATGTTCGTCAAGGCGGTGCATTTATGATACTGAGATTAAAGCCGGGTACCAGCATCATGGTTACTGAACAGAAAGTGAGGGAAGCCGTTGAAAGAATTCGGGGAGAACTCCCATCAGAAGCAAATGAACCCTTTATTTTTCAGTTTGACCCGGACAGATCCCCAGTAATGAGAGTGAGTGTGGAGTCGGACAGACTGGGTTTAGATGAACTCCGAACACTTTCCGTTGAGTTTATTGAACCCCGATTTGAACGAATACCGGGTGTGGCATCCGCAGAAACACAAGGGGGCCTCACACGAAACATCTATGTGGATCTGTTGCCCGAAGCGTTGGCACGACACAATCTGATGCCGAATCAAGTTGTCAATAGCATCCGATCAAATAACATACAGCAGCCTATTGGAAGTTTGGTCGCTGATCGAATTAGTTACAGTGTCCGCGCCCAATCCATGTATAGCAATATTGAGCAGATTGCACAAACGGTTGTCACCATAGTAAATGATATACCGATTCGGGTCAGGGATGTTGCCGTTGTTCGGGACGATTATGAGGAGATTAGAAGTATCGTTGAGATCAATGGGCGGAACAGTGTTACCGTAGATATTCAAAAACAGTCGGATGCCAATACGCTTGATGTGACTCATCAAGTGATTGCGGCTATGGAGGAATTTAAGCCTAATCTGCCCTCCAGTATTACAATGCAGGTGTTAAGTAACGAAGGTCAATTTATTGAGGATTCCATATCAAACCTCGCCCAGTCTGCTCTGATTGCACTGGTTGTGGTAGTCGTTATTTTGCTACTTTTCATGGGTGGCTGGAGAATTGCCTTCGTGGTTGCCATGAGTATTCCGGTTTCTCTGACTGCGACTTTTGCAGCGATGTATGCACTCGATATTACACTGAATATTATCTCAATCACCGGCCTTGCACTTGCTATCGGACTACTGGTTGATAATTCCATCGTTGTATCTGAAAGTATCGCTCATCAGCTGGAAAAAGGGAAAAACCGGTTTGAAGCTGCTCTGGCCGGAACAAATGAAGTTGGAGGCGCCCTTTTAGGGTCTACCTTGACAACAATTGCCGTATTCATCCCCATTTTGACATTAACCGGATTTGCAGGAACCGTAGCTAAAGACCTGGCACTAACCATATCCATTGCGATTGGATTCTCATTTTTGGCATCTATTATACTCATCCCTGTGTTGGCTTCGATGTTACTAAGAAGAGATGAGTTTTTGAAAAGAAACTACACCATGAGTTTTATCAAGTCGCTTGAAACCAACTATATTTCTGTACTTGAGTGGCTTTTGGTAAGGAAATATGTTGTACTCCTGGCAGTAGTGGGAATTGTTTTCGGATCCTATTTCATTTTTGGAAATATTGAGAAAGAGTTTTTTCCGGAATCGGATTCCGGACAATTTGATCTTCGGGTTGAGCTACCGGCCGGGAGTAAACTATCAACAACCGCAACCCTGCTCAGGGAGTATACTGACAGACTCCTTCAAGAACCGGAAGTGCAAACAATTATTACCAATATTGGGCGAAGAGGATGGAGTACTCTCAGTAATGCGGGAACGATGAGTATCACGCTCGTTAATGAAAGCGAGAGGGAAGATGTTACATCTGAAGTCGCAGCAAAACTCCAGGAACTGCTTCGCGAACCCGACATTACGATCGATATTGCAAATTTAGGCGGCGGGGGTGGCATTCCAACAGGAAGAGGATGGAGTGGGCGAGGAATCCGTGTCAGTCTGATTGGCCCTGACATTGAAGTTCTACAAAGATTAACTCTACAAATGGAGGAAGCTTTAATTGATGATCCTGAAGTGCTATCTGTCACAAATCCCAGATCCAGGCCGGCACCGGAACTCGTTTATGAGCTCGATAGAAACCGAATCAGCCGAACGGGTATATCACCTACCAATATAGCCTCAGAACTGGGAACACAAGCACGTGGCTCAAGAGCTAGTTTTTACAGAGAAGATGGACGAGAAATACCCATTCAAGTTCAAAATGCACGTGCTCAGTTTCAAAACAGAGAAGATCTTTTTGCACTGGAATTGGCACAGGTTGAAGACCAGCGAATTCCGGTCTTCGGATTGGGTGAATTCAGTACCGAAGAGGGTCTTAACACCATAACTCGCCGTGACCGGGAGACTCTTTTAGATGTGAGTGTTATGGTTAGAGGTGATATGGAGGTGTATCAACAACGAATTACAGATCTGCTGGAGAATGAAATTATTCTTCCGGACGGATATCGGTATGAATTTGCCGGATCTGTATTTGCTCAGCAGGAGAGCGGTAATGAAATCCTGTTTGCTGTTTTCCTCGCTCTTATTCTTACGTATATGGTGATGGCATCACTTTTTGAAAATCTTAGAGATCCATTAATTGTGATGTTCTCTGTCCCTCTTGCGTTTTTTGGTTCTCTGGTATTTTTGCAAATTACCGGAACGACACTCAGTGTTCCGGCCTATATCGGGATTGTCATATTGATCGGTATTGTAGTCAATAACGGAATTGTACTTCTGGATTTCATCCATCTGAATACCAAAGACCGTAAGAACGAAACTGAATACCTTTCTCTATTTCTCGAAGCCTGTAAGCGCAGAATGAGACCTATCTTGTTAACCGCTTTAACAACCATCTGTTCAATGATCCCATTGGCTTTAGAGCTCGGTACCGGTTCAGAAACATGGAGTCCACTCGCCAGATCTGTAATCGGCGGACTCGGATTTGCTACGATCATGACTCTTTTTGTTATACCGGCTGTCGTCGTAGGAATCTCCAAGAAACGAAGAAACAGCGTTAAAAAAGCTATATCAAACTAATTTAAAGTAGGTTTCGGCACGAAGCATAGTGCCGAAACGTCTCATTGATGCACAACGCCAAAACGTCTCATCGAGCGCAGCGCAAGCGTAGTCGAGATGTTGATTTATCGGACTCTGCCCCCCTCTGGGATCCCACCACCCCATTTTCAAAAAAACAGAAAACTTTTTCTAAAAATATCCTATTATTTTTGTTATTCTTTCGATGTAAACTACGAAACATAAATTGAGAGAAAGCGATGGATAGTGAGACCCTCACTTGGTTGTTTATAGGCGGAGGCATTTTGCTTATGATTTTGGAAACTGTTCTTCCAAGTGGAGTTGCCTTTTTTTTGGGTTTTAGTGGTTTAACAGTTGGGTTCATTCGCTGGCTAGGTTTTCTTTCGAGCCCACTGTCAGCTATTTTTGTTTGGCTTACACTCTCAGTTGCTCTGACCATTTTAATTCGCCCTTTCACCAGAAAATATCTAAAAGGAGAGCGCTCCTTTAAATTTGCTGATGAGGATTATGAAGCGATTGATCAGATAGTGGATGTGGTTGAGCCTGTTAATGACACAGATAACAGTGGCAGAATACGATTTCAGGGGATTTCATGGCAAGCAAGAACCATTGACGGTACGATTGAAGCCGGCACCAAAGCACGAATCAGTTATCGTGAAAATACGACCTGGATTGTCGAAAAAGCAGATCCGAATTCTGAGTCATCTTTCATTGCGGATCGTGAGCTGACGAAATAAACTTCAAAAATGTAAATTTTATAATAGAGATATTAAATTATTTAGCAATCTGTTAAGAGAACACATTAAGAAGGTTCTCTATTTACCCAATCCTTCGAACTTTTTGTTTCGTACAGTTCGACGATTGTAAGAAGTTGGCAGAACCAATAAACCATTGAATTAATTTTATCCATATGTGGACACTATTCCTCTTATTTATAATCGTCACATTTTTCATCCTTACACGACTTTTTATCATTGTTGAAATGAGAGAAGAGGTCATTCAGGAACGGTTCGGTAAATTCAAAAAAACACTTAAACCGGGATTTCACTTCATGATTCCTTTTGTAGACCGAGCCGCATACCATCAGGAGATGCGAGAACAGGTGATAGATGTACCCAGTCAAACTTGCATCACCAATGATAATATTGAAGTCTCCGTTGATGGACTAGTCTATATCAAGGTGATGGATTCATATAAAGCCAGCTATGGTATTTCGAATTATCAAGCAGCTTCTGTGAACCTGGCACAAACAACCATGCGAAGTGAGGTGGGTCGACTAACTCTCGACGATACCTTCTCGGAGCGAGATCGCATGAATGAAAATATCGTTCGTGAAATTGACAAAGCAGCTGATCCCTGGGGCGTGAAGGTCCTCAGGTATGAAATTCGAAATATCAGTCCATCCAAACTGATTGTTGATACCATGGAAAAACAGATGGAAGCGGAACGAGAGAAACGAGCTGAAATCACCAATTCTGAGGGACACCGGCAAGCACGTATCAATGAATCTGAAGGTGAACAAAAAAGCCAGGTTCTCATCTCCGAAGCACAGCGTCAGCGCAGAATCAATGAAGCCAAAGGTCGTGCCCAAGAGATCGAACTGGTAGCAACGGCCACTGCAAAAGGCTTAAGACGAGTCGCTGAAGCGATCTCAAAACCGGGCGGAGAGATCGCTGTTAAAACAAAACTAGTTGAACAGTATATCGATGAATTTGGAGAAATTATGAAAAAATCTAAAATCTCCGTACTCCCGACAGAAACAGCAAATCTGAAGACATTCTTTGAAGGAGTGGGTAAAATAAGCAGCCACACTTCCGATGGATCAGGATCAACAGCATCAAATGATAAAGGAGGGAACTAAATGCAAGCAATAGAAATTTTCAGCCAAGTTGTACTGGGATTTTTTGCCGTCTATCTGACGTTTAAATTTTTACAGGCCATTCGAATGGTACCCAATCAATATGCTCATATCGTTGAGCGTCTCGGTAATTATCACACCACGCTTGGGCCCGGTTTTCATGCCCTGATTCCATTTCTTGACAAGGTGGTTTACAAGCAAGATCTCAGAGAGGAGACCATTGAAGTTGAACCTCAGGAGTGCTTCACCAAAGATAATGTGAAGGTTGAAGTGGACGGTGTAATCTACATCAGCGTGATGGATCCGGTTAATGCAAGCTACGGAGTAACAAATTATCGGTACGCTGCCGTTCAGTTGGCACAAACAACAACCCGATCTGTAATTGGGCTCATGGATCTGGATGAAACGTTTGAAGAACGTGCTAAAATGAGCATGGAAGTAGTCAAAGTGTTGAGTGAGATGGAAAAATCGTGGGGGATTAAAGTCCATAGATATGAAATAAAGAATATTTTAACACCTCGCACTGTGCAAAATGCGATGGAGAGGCAAATGACTGCAGAGCGTGATCGTCGTGCCATTATCGCCAGATCAGAAGGTGTACAGGGTTCTAAAGTGAATGAAGCTGAAGGCATGCGCGCTGAAATTATCAACATCTCCGAGGCAGAAATGCAGCGTCGGATTAATGAAGCGGAAGGACGCGCACAAGAGATTGAGGCCATTGCTGAGGCAACTGCATCTTCTATTGAGCAAATAGCTGAAGCCCTTACCCAGCCGGGAGGTACAGAAGCTATGAAACTTCAATTGAGTGAGAAATATATCGGCCATTTATCAGGGCTGGCACGAAAAGAGAATGAAATTATTCTTCCTAAAGATCTTTCCAGCTATGATGCACTCATGGAGGGGCTCTCAATTCAAGACCTGTCAGAGCCGGTAAAGAAAAAAAAGTAACCTATGAAGAGTACGGATAACGGGGAGATTCACAGTGTTGAAATCTCTCTGCACAAAGGCGGTAATTTTATTTATATCCTGAATGGTATCAAAATCAAATTTTGGATTTCACTCTATAACGGAATAGAAAAACTCTATGTTGACGATATACTGGTCTCAAAAAAATGGAGCTTCAAAAAAAATTCCGAACACCCCTTTACTCTAAACGGGTTTGATTATAAAGTGAGTATTTTTACCCTTCACAGAGCCAAATATCACTTCAAAATCTTCTTAATGAAAGGGGATGAAGTGATTATTGAACAGGAGGTTAAGGAATTTACACCCGGTAAAGGATTGTTTAAAAAATATCCGGAGTATTTTATGGGTGCAATCATCGGTGTCGCTTATGGTGCGAATCTGATATCCCTTGAATTAACTCTTTTATTAGCCATAATTGGAATCTATCTTTTCCTCTATTGGTCCACGAGCCGAATAGAACCTATAAACCAAACTTCGAACAGTACTGCAATCTCTTGAATGTTGGTAACGGACTAAAATACCATCCAATAACGTCTTTTCTGCTAAAATCTAACACCTACAACCACAGAAAGCTGTCGAAGTTTTTCATTTTCATCAAATGAAGCCTCATCAAACAGAGTAGTAAATCCGAGGGATTGTCGAATCTGCAGGTCTACAATATAATCTCCCAAACGGATATCCACCCCGGCACCCGCCATTCCACCAAAATCAACTGTTCGGGTAAATTCGTCCAGGTCACTTCTTTCCCCATCATCTTGAACACTCTCTGAATTTGCTAGAAAACCAATAGTTGGTCCTAAAATAATGTGGGGGGAAAATCGGTTCTGCTCTCTAAATTTCAGCTTTGCCAGGATTGGAATCTCGATGTAATCAAATTCAACAACGGCTGCATTCAGTTTTGCTGTAACCGGATCGGTAAACCCCTTTTGGGTAAAATAAAATCCGGTTTCCAGACCTAAACTCAGATCGTAGGGTAGATATGCCGGAAAATTAATGCTAGCCGAAGCAGCAAACGTAACGCCATTTCTTGCATTACGTCTATATCCAACTCCATAGAAATCTGCCGTAGTTACCCCGGCTTTGATACCAAAAAGTACGTTTATGCTGCTCTCTTTCACATCTATTGAATCTTCAACGACCGGCTCCGGTTGTTCTGAATCCGGTTCCACAACATCCGCAACATCACCCTGATCTTCATCAAACAGCTGCAAACCCGGTTCTAAGACTCCGGACAGATCACCCGCCGTCACCCTTTCCAATGCGACCAAAATATCGGTTTGATTGACATCCGGATATGCATTAGCTAAGAAATGAACCCCTTCCTGCATTGTAATTTCATAAGCAAAATAACCGGTTCCATCAGAGTAGCGTATCGAGTCAATTCCTTCAATTGAATCCGCCTCAATAAAATCATCACTCTCTATCCCATCTGAATAGATCACAAACTGAATTCGATTATCGGCAGGTTGTAAAACCCGAAAGGAGTCGGGTTGCATAGTGAGGTGGTTTCTAATAACCAATCCCAAGCCATCCGCACGTTCTGTGATCGAGACACGCTCCAAAACGACCTGGGCTTCCACGGAGGGGAATATGCAGATGAAAAAAACAACCGTCGTTAAAAATGTTCGCCAGTAATTATTCATGAATGGTTTGAGTCGTCAGTATCCACAGTAAATATCTGCATTTTTTGAGAGAAGTTTCACTCTCATTTAGATCCTCTCTATAGCAGGATCTCTTTTAAGAATTGGCCGGTATAGCTCTTTTCAACTTTTGCAACTTCTTCGGGAGTACCGACAGCTACAATTTGTCCGCCGCCAAATCCTCCTTCAGGGCCAATATCAATGATCCAGTCGGCCGATTTCATGACATCCAGATTATGCTCAATGATGATTACGGAGTGGCCATTTTCCACCAGTTCATTAAAGGATATCAGTAATTTTGCAATATCTTCATAATGAAGCCCGGTTGTGGGTTCATCAAAAAAGTATAGTGTTTTTTCGCTGGTTGTCTTGGAGAGAAACTTGGCCAGCTTCACACGCTGAGCCTCACCGCCGGAGAGTGTGGTTGCACTCTGACCCAATCTCAGATAACCCAAGCCAACATCTTCCATCGGCTGTAATTTGTTGATGATTGTCTTCTCATCCACGAAGAATTCAATGGCATCACTGATATTCATCTCCAGGACATCGTGAATATTCTGGCCTCGATGCTTTATCTGCAGAATATCTTTTCTGAAACGGGTGCCTGCACACTCTTCACAGACCAGCTCAATATCGGCCATGAACTGCATTTCGATCTTCTGAACACCTTCGCCCTGACAAGCCTCGCATCGTCCGCCCGGTACGTTAAATGAAAAGTGACCGGGGGTATAACCCATGATTTTGGACTGACGCGTATTCGAAAACAGATCACGGATACCGTCAAATGCTTTGGTATAGGTTGCCGGATTGGATCGGGTAGATCGGCCGATCGGACTTTGATCGACCATCTCAACAGCTTCCGCATAGCGTCCGCCGGTAATTCCCCTGTTTCTCCCCACTTTATCTTTCCACGTTCCCAGTTTTTTCTGAATCGCTGCATAGAGTGTATCATGAACCAGGGTAGACTTCCCGGATCCGGACACCCCCGTTACACATATCAGCATGCCCAAAGGGAATTCGACATTTATATTCTTCAAATTGTGTTCGGATGCCCCCTCTACCAATATCGACTTGCCATTACCCTTGCGCCGCTTGGCCGGTATGGGGATCTCTTTTTTGCCGCTCAGATACTTTCCGGTTAGTGTATTTGATTTCACCAGATTTTCATAGCTGCCTGAAAAGACGACTTCTCCTCCATGTGTCCCGGCAAAAGGACCCATATCGATAATGTTATCTGCTGCTTTCATCATCTCCGGATCGTGCTCAACCACCAGAACCGTATTGCCGATATCCCGGAGTGATTTCAGGATGTTGATCAGTCGGTCATTATCTCTCGGATGCAGTCCGATCGTTGGTTCATCCAGCACATACAAACTGCCAATCAGTGAGCTTCCAAGTGAATTGGCCAGATTGATTCGCTGTGATTCGCCCCCACTGAGCGTGTTGGTCAGCCGGTTCAGTGTCAGGTAATCGAGCCCTACTTCATCCAGGTATTTGAGACGTTTTCTGATTTCAAACAGAATTTGTCCGGCCACCGACTCCTCATATTCGGTTACGGTGAGCTCATCAAAAAAGACTCTGGCATGACCAATCGTCATCTCCGTCACTTCCCCAATGTGCAGATCGTTGATTATCACATAGAGTGCATCTTTTCGAACCCGGTACCCTTCACACTCCGGGCAACGGCTGTACCCTCGATAACGAGAGTAGAGCACCCGCATATGAACCTTGTAAAACTGAGTTTTGATCTCTTCAAAAAACCCATTAATGCCAATGTACCCATCCTTACCATTCCACAAGATTCGTTTTACACCTTTACTGAGCTCTTTGTACGGTACGTCGATCGGCAACTGCTCCTTGGCTGCTACCCTGACAAAATCTTTCAGGTATTTGCTGAATTTGGGTGAATCAAATGGAGCTACGGCGCCTCCACGAATGGTTCTGTCGGGATCGGGAATCACCAGGTCTTCTTCGATACCGGCTACGCGCCCGAATCCTTCACACGTATCACAGGCACCAAACGGGTTGTTGAAAGAGAACATCTGAGGTGTGGGCTCCAGAAACTCAATTCCATCTCGCTCAAACCGTTCGCTAAACTGAAGCTCTTCTCCATTATGAATTTTGATCGTACATCTGCCGTGACCCTCCCTGAAAGCTGTTTCAATCGATTCCGCAATTCGGCTTCGGGTGGCGTCATCCTTTTTGATGGCCAGACGGTCCACAAGTACACGATGGGTTTTGGGTGTGATCTTTTTGGAATTAAAATCGTCGCGGGTGAGATCGGTGATACTCTCCTCTTTGATATGAAGAAGACGGGTCAGGCCCTTTTCTCTGAGAACATCAAACTGTTCCTCCTGTTTTCTGCCCTCCCGCAATTCGTAGGGAAAGAGGACATAAAATCGTGTCTTTTCTTCCAGTTCTTCAAAAAGCTGGTTAATGATCGATCCGGGATTTTCTTTTTGCACCTCTTTGCCGGAGATAGGAGAGATTGTCTTTCCGATACGAGCGTAGAGCAGTCGAATGTAGTCGTAGAGCTCAGTAGAAGTCCCCACGGTAGATCTCGGGTTGCTGCTGGTGGACTTCTGCTGAATTGCCATTGCAGGTGAAATTCCGTGCATATAGTCGACATCCGGTTTGTCCATTCTCTCGAGAAACTGACGGGCATAACTGGAAAGGCTCTCCACGTACCGACGCTGACCCTCAGCGTAGATCGTATCAAATGCCAGACTCGATTTCCCCGATCCGGAGACACCGGTTATCACTGTGAGTTTGTTTCTGGGTATCTCAACGTCCACACTCTTGAGGTTGTGAACACGTGCACCTTTCACAATGATGGGTCGGTCTGCGGCAGGTTTTCCGTTTGTTGAGACGTTATCCGTAACTGTTTTCTCTTTTTTTGCCATGAATCGGGTTTCCTTTCGAATCGGATAAAATACGAAAAATCGATCTCAATGTCGGCACTTTTCGCAATGTTTAAAACAAAACAACACTTATGAAAAATCAATTCGTTCTAAATGGAACTGAGAGGTTAATGATTCTTCACGGGAAAGGACGGATGTGAGCGGATACGTTTGATCTGTTTGATATGGTGTGAGATGTGGGTCTCCATGAATTCTACAGTCTGATGCATGTTGAGCATCCCTGCGCGTGGGTGGCGGTAAATCGCTTTCACAAGTGTCTCTACATCATTTGAATCGATCAATTCCTGATATCTGTAACGAACCTCATTCCACTCTGTTTTCATCGATTCATAGTCGGGTTGCGCCTCATCCACTTGTGCAATTTTGGGCGCTTTAAATTTAAAAGGTAAATAGAGAGCGAGTTGCAAGATGAGAAACCGAGCCCATGAACCGATGCCCGCTTTTGGGATATTTGATTTGCTGCTGATTTTTCTCTGAATGTAGGCCAGTGAAAGTCGCTCCGATGTAACGATGTGTCGCATCACTTGCAACAGATTCCAGGCTTCCGTTTCCGGATTAAAAGCACGCTGTTCGGCTGACATTGAGTCGTAAAGAGATATCAACTCCTTTCGTTGAGATTCGAGTCTTTTGAAACTGTTTGTAATTTTCTCTTTCATAGAATGAATTCAATTATTGATCACTTTAAAATGTAATTCAATTCAGGGTAGAATGAAATGTTGATTTTTTGAGAGAAGTTAATCCATGAAAATTCAAAAAGAGATTAAAGGTTGTATTTTACCCTCATAAACACGACTATATTCAGCACTCTATTAATCAAGTTGTGCGCTTATCCATCAGAGTGAATCTCAGATTAATTTGACGAGTTTTGTATAGAACTTTGACTTTCATTTGAAGTTTATGAAAAATCCGTTTCGTAAAAAAAAATCCAATCAAGAGTACGTAATTACTCCATCTGAAACCGGACTCGGCACGTTTGGGGGTGTGTTTACTCCATCTATTCTGACGATTCTGGGTGTGATTATGTACCTTAGGTTTGGCTGGGTGGTCGGGAACGTGGGCCTCATTGGAACGCTGCTGATTGTGACCATCGCCACATCTATTACCTTTCTCACCGCCCTCTCCATTGCCTCCATCGCAACAGATCAGCGGGTTCGGATAGGCGGCGCATACTATATGATCAGCCGGTCGCTGGGTATTGAGTCCGGTGGTGCGATCGGGATACCACTCTTTTTTGCATTGGCTCTCTCTGTTGCGCTATACACAATCGGCTTCGCTGAAAGTATAGTAAGTGTCTTTCCAATGCTCAATTTTAAAGCAGTCGGAATGATAACCACGATCGCCATAGCCGCACTGGCACTGGTTTCTGCAAAGGCAGCTATACGAGCTCAATATTTTATTATGTTCGGAATTGCGCTCTCACTGCTCTCCCTCTTATTTGGAAGCCCCGTAGAGGAGTCTACAATTGAGATGTGGGGTGCAGCTGATCGCCATTCTGAAGGGTTCTGGATTGTATTTGCAGTATTCTTTCCGGCCGTAACCGGTATTATGGCGGGTGTAAATATGTCGGGCGATCTGAAAGATCCTGCTAAATCTATACCCAAAGGCACATTTGCGGCTATTGGTGTAGGGTATGTAATCTATATGGTACTGCCGATCATCCTTGCCACACGCGCTGATGCCATCACCCTGATTGAAGATCCGTTGATTATGAGAAAAATGGCCTGGTGGGGTGATGCTATTTTGATCGGGGTTTGGGGTGCCACTCTTTCAAGTGCTGTAGGCAGCATTCTCGGTGCGCCCCGGGTGCTGCAGGCACTAACCCGCGATGGAGTACTGCCTCGCAGTCTCAAGATTCTCGGCCGGGGAGACGGCGTTGACGATACGCCGCGCGTTGGCACCTTATTCACTCTTGTTATTGCACTGATTGCAGTTTACATGGGAGATCTGAACTTAATTGCACCGATCCTCTCTATGTTTTTTCTGACCACCTATGCCGTCTTAAATATTGCCGCGGGCACGGAAAATCTGCTGGGAAGTCCGTCCTTCAGGCCGAAGTTTAAAGTCCACTGGATATTTTCTCTTCTTGGGGCTGTAGGGTGTGTGATTGTTATGTTCCTGATCAACGCCACCGCTACAATCATTGCACTGGTATTTGTAGCAATGATTTTTGTCTGGCTTGAGAGGAGAGAGCTAAAAACGACTTTTGGTGATGTTAGGAGAGGGATCTGGATGGCGATGGCCCGGGGTGCTCTCATGCGCCTGGGAGATGACAAAGATGAGAAAACCTGGAGGCCACACCCCCTGGTTCTCTCGGGAAGTCCCACTCGTCGATGGCACCTGATTGAGTTTGCATCCACTCTTACCCAGAGTCGGGGTATTTTAACGGTTTCCACTGTGCTTACAAGTCCAACCGTTAGAACTGATCAGAAAATAAACATGGAATTTAATATTACTGAATATTTATCCAAAAGAAGCGTGCAGGGGCTTGTCAGGGTTATTTCTGCGCCTGATCCGTTTGAAGGCGGTAAACGTTTGGTAGACTCTTATGGGCTGGGGGCACTGGTTCCGAATACAATCATTTTGGGTGACAGCGAAAATCTTGACATCCGCGATCAATACTGCGATATGATACGGTATTTCTATAATCAGCATCGAAATGTGGTCGTCATCCATGCAAACAAAGAGGAAAATTTTGGCAACTACAAAAAAATAGATGTCTGGTGGGGCGGACTCAAAGGCAATGGCGGACTGATGATCTTGTTAACACATATGCTGCAAAGCAGCCGGCGGTGGTATGATGCGGATATTACGGTTAAAATGGTTATCGATAATGAAAAAGCTATAGAGAATATTAAAAAGAACATCTCTCAAATCATGAAAAAAATTCGTATCGATGCTAAAATTGAAATCATCGTATCGAATGGCCGTTCGTTTAAAGAGATCCTACATGATTCTTCTAAAGACGTGGATCTGATTATTATGGGTATGAAAGTACCGGACGAAAATTTTACTGAATATTACGGAGTGATCCAGAAGCGGCTTGAAGATCTTCCCACTACGGCTATGGTGCTAGCCGGCGAAGAGCTCTCTTTTGGTGAAGTACTGATGCAGCAAGACGAATTTCAGGAAAACGATTAAGTTGCTTTTTACTATACTGTTTAGATAAATATTGATCTTTGAAGAAAAACGATACGAATGGCTCTGTTTCAAAGTGCAGTACTGAAGACGTTTATAGAGAGGATAAAGGATTCCGACCTGGAGAATTCGTGGAGTGCTTTTATTGCTCATTTCCATAATCCGGAGATTCAGGAAAACATACGCAATTCCAAAGAAGAGGAGTATCAGAGCGGTTTTCTGAACGATCTGTTTGTAAATGTGCTCGGTTATACAAAATATCCTGCATCCGGATACAATTTGAGAGTAGAACAGCGAGATGAAAAAGGCTCGAAGAAAGCGGATGGTGCACTGCTGGTGGATGATAAAGTGGTTGGTATCATCGAGCTGAAAGGAACCGACACCACGGATCTCGACAAAGTAGAGCAACAAGCGTTTGGTTACAAGAATTATCATCGGCATGCTGATTATGTGGTGATCTCCAACTTTGAAAAACTCCGCTTCTATATCGACAATGCGGTCGATTATTATGAGTTTAATCTTTTTGAGCTGACCAAAAAGGAGTTCAAAATACTTTGGCTCTGTTTGGAGCAGAAGAATTTTGAAAAAGGATTGCCGAAAAAAATTAAAGAGGCATCGCTTACTCAAAACGAAGAGGTGACCAAGAAGCTCTATGCTGATTATTCGGCGTTTAAAGACGCTATTTTCAAGAGCATGGTTGAACACAACACGGATTATGACAAATTGCGACTTTTCAAAAAGACGCAAAAACTGCTCGACCGTTTTCTCTTCATCTTTTTTGCAGAAGATCAGCAGTTATTGCCACCCAACTCCATTCGAAAAATTATACAGCAGTGGCAGGATCTTCGGGAGGAGTATGATATGGATGTCACCCTCTATGACCGATTTAAGAAATACTTTGGCTATCTGAACACCGGCCACAAAGGAAAAGAACACGAAATTTTCCCTTACAACGGGGGACTGTTTGCCGATGATGATATTTTAGATAATATCACCATTGATGATGATCTGCTTTACAAACATGCGCTACAGCTCAGTCATTACGATTTTGCGTCTGAGGTAGATGTCAATATTTTGGGTCACATTTTTGAGCACTCACTGAATGAGATTGAGGAGATTACCGCCGAACTGGAAGGCCAGAAAGTAGACACCTCCAAAACCCGTCGCAAGAAAGACGGAGTTTACTACACGCCCAAATACATTACACAGTATATCGTAGAAAACACGGTCGGAAAACTTTGTGAGGAGAAGAAATCGGAACTCGGTATTGAGGACAAAGAGTACATCCCAAACCGGCAGAAAGCCACCAAAAAGAAGCTGCTGGATAAACTGGAAACTTACCGTGAATGGCTGCTGAAACTGACCATTTGTGATCCCGCCTGTGGGAGTGGCGCATTTCTGAACCAAGCGCTTGAATTTCTGATTGCGGAGCACCACTACGTGGATGAACTTCAGGCTAAACTGTTGGAAGAAAGTATTGTGTATCCTGATGTAGAGGCCAGTATCCTGGAAAACAATCTTTTCGGGGTGGATATCAATGAAGAGTCGGTTGAGATTGCCAAACTCTCCCTCTGGCTACGCACCGCTCAAAAAGGGCGAAAACTGACCTCACTGAACAACAACATTAAATGCGGCAACTCGCTGATTGATGATCCGATGGTGGCCGGTAATAAAGCTTTTAAGTGGGAAGAAGAGTTCCCAGGAGTGTTCAAAAATGGCGGGTTTGATGTAGTGATTGGGAATCCGCCTTATGTTCAGTCACATTCTTTAGATAAAGCAACAAAGGACTTTATATATGATAATTTTGAAACTGCTGAATATCAGATTAATACATATGGGATTTTTACTGAAAAGGCTCTTGAATTAATAAAAGATGGGCGTTATTACGGAATTATCATTCCAAATTATTGGCTCTCTACTAAGTATGATTCAAGACTTAGGAAATTAGTTTTTCAACGACATCAAGTTGAAGAAATAATAAATCTTTTTGAGGTATTCGATGACGCTACTGTTGATGCGTGTATACTTATTGGGAAGAGAATAGATGGCGAAGTTTATCCAAAGAAAACAAAAGTGAAATCAATTGATCCAAGTTTTAAGTCAATCCAGGAAAGATTACTATCAATAAGTTCAAATGAATGGCATTTTGATGAAGAAACTTACTTTAATAAAAATGACGAAGAAATTGAAGTGCGTTTTCATCCAAAACTTGAATTAAACGGAGAAACAACTCTTAAAAATTACTTTAATTTCAAGAAGGGGATGCAACCTTACGAAAAAGGAAAAGGTACTCCAGAACAGTCAAGAGAAATGATGAATGATAGAATTTATCATTCAGATTCTAAAATTGATGATTCTTATTTGCCATTACTAAAAGCGAGAAATGTTCAACGCTATATGATGAAAGGAACAAGTGGATTTATTAAATATGGAGAAAATCTTGCTGCGCCACGAAGTAAAGATCTATTTGAAGGGAAAAGGATATTATTAAATAGAATACTTTCTGGTGAAAAAATTGATGGATTATACTTAGAGAACAAAATCATTAATAATAGCGACATCTTTACTCTTCTTCCGAAAGATAATACTATTAATCCGAAAATATTTCTGCCATTAATAGTCAGTAAACTTTGCGCAACGTTTTTCAAACTGGAAAACGTCAACTTGAGCAGAGCGGCATATCCAAAAATCAATGTAAATACCTTAGAGAAGTTTCCAGTTCCTAAAATTAGTCAAGAAGAATCTGCAAAATTAATTTCATTTACAGATTCAATGCAGAAGTTATATACTGAGCTGTATGAGCATACTGAACAATTCTCAAATCTACTTTTGTCCAAATTCGACATCGATAAACTCAGCCGAAAACTCGAAAACTGGCACGAGCTCACCTTCAAGCTATTCCTGGCAGAGCTGAAAAAGAAAAAAGTAACCCTCTCCCTCAAAGAAGAAGCCGAATGGATGGAGTACTTCAACGAACAGAAGACGAAAGCCAATGAATTGAAATCCCAAATTGCCCAAACCGATCAAGAGATCGACCGTATGGTGTATGAGCTGTATGGGTTGAATGAAGAGGAGGTTAGGGTTGTGGAGGGGGGAGTTTGATAAAAACCGTTCATTCCATACAGCTAAAAAGTCAAAAAGAGACATATAATCGTCCGATTGAAGCTATCTGCAGATCAGAAAGTGGATTGGATGTTTACTTTGTAAAATATAATCGTACAGCATCAGAAATAGATGGTTTAATAGCAGAAATTGTCTGCCATTTTTTAGCCAAACGGTTACATCTTGAAACACCAGAAATTGCTTATGTTGTAATTGGAGATCATCCGACACCGGAAGAATTTCAATACGCTGATCATTTAACTCAAGGAAAGATCGCTTTTGGTTCAAAAAAAGTACGAAACGCAGAAAATGAACTAACTCTGCTTGAGTTTATATTCAGTAAACATGAATTCAATCGGATTGATTTTCCGGAGCATTTGCTCAGAGTTGGATTATTTGATTTGTGGATTGGTAATAATGACCGGACTGCTCAAAATTATAATCTTTTTTTAACGAGAGGGAAAAAACAGAATTTAGTGGTATTTGATCATTTTGAAGCGTTTAATAAAATTACCGAACATCCGTTAGAGGACATTGTATCAGAAATAGATGTATATTCTAATGGATTCTTGAGTACAAATTACGCTTATGAAATGCTTGGATGGGTTTCTAAAAACAATTTGTATGAGGAAGTAGAGAAATTTTTCTCTGTCATAAATGGTTTAGATATTAGAGAATTATTACGATCGATTAGCCAAACATATCCAGAATCGTGGGATAGTAATAATGCAACAACAGATTATATACTGAGATTTTTAACATCAGATGAAAGGTTGAAAGAAATAAAAAATCAGATTACGGATTACATTAAATACTTACGGGAAAAGCCATGAAACCCTTTTATAGCGTCTTATATTTGAAGTCGGAATCTATTTCAGATGAAAAAATAGCAGTAGGAATGCTCTTGAATGCAGACCGGAAACCACTGTTTGATTATTCTGGGGACAAGTTAAAAGTGGCCTCAAAAATAATTGATAGTGAAGCAGTAGATTCTGTTGAAAAGCTCCTCAAGAATGTAAAAAGGAAGGTGGATAGCTTATCGGAAGATAATAACCAAAAAGAAGCTTTCGATGTAGATCCATTTACGAACAGCTATTTCGATTATCTAAATCGCTACAGCAACAATTTGATACTTTATTCTAAGCCAGCTGAAAATATTGGTGACTTTAAACGCGAAGATTTTGATTCTCTCTTTAAACTGTTAGTTGATAAAAATTACCGTTTTGATAAAAAAGAGACTGTAACATTTAAAAAAAAAGTTGAAGAAACGTTAAGAGCTTCACAAGTGTCTGAGCGGGTAGATATCAGGTACCGGGTTCCCAAAGATCGCGTAAAATCAATTTTAAGTAATCATGAAGTGGATTATATCGGAGCGAATGGAAAAATTTATTCCGGAAATGTGATAGATACATCTACTGATCATTACTCTATTGAGAATAAAATATATCAAATACGTGCATTAATAAGTGGTCTTACCGAGTTGTCAGGTAATTTAGGTTTACATACGGAAGGACGGCATGTTGTGTTTTTTAATGAGCCCAAGGGAAGTAAACAAAAGGTTGTTATTCATGACTTGCATCATGACAATACCCTCCCATTTAAACTCAAACCCTGGGACCTTTTTGAAGAAGAAGAAAAAGAACTGGAAGATAAAAATGTAAGTAAATTCAGTGAATTTCTTTCAGCTGGTAATTAAATGATGTCTGCAATTACTTCCGGATTATATGTGAAAAATCAGAGGGTTATTCGTTTTATCACACCCAAATTCGACATCTGTAAATTCAGTGGGAAACTTGAAGACTGGTATGAGTTCACCTAAAAGCAACTTCTAGCCGAATTGATAAAGAAACAGGGTTCCCACACCCTTTACGAAAATGCCGAATGGATGGAGTACATCAATGAACAAAAAATTAAAACCGATGAATTGAAATCCCAAATTACCCAAACGGATACCGAGATTGATGCGATGGTGTATGAGTTGTATGGATTGAGTGAGGATGAGGTTAGGGTTGTGGAGGTAGAAAATGATTAAATCACTGACTTAGTATTATAGAAAGTGATATTTGGGATGAATATAAATGATAATGATTTTTAATTTTTCCATCTATTGCACAATTTATATTACAGATTTGAAAGGTAAAAAAAATCAAAATTAAATAGTAAAACTACAGGTACGATGGGTACAAATAAAATCATAACGTCTAAGAGAATTTGGTTTACAGTTTCCATTATTTCAGTGTCTTGTATTGCAATCTTTTTGTCTTTTTTTTGTCCCTATCATAGTAAATTAATAGGTGATTCAATTAATTTTATTTTAAAGCTCACTGGCTATGGATTCATCTTCTATGGTTTAAAGACAAAATTAGAATCTAAAGATCATAATATATTCATGGTATTAAAAGACATAATTTTTTCTGATAAGATCAGGTCGGGAGTTAAAATCAGAATTCCAACAGATTATATTAAATCTTCAGGTGAGAGAAAGAATTTTAATCCTGAACAGGAAATTTATCAAGATTCATCGATTAACAAACTGATTATAGAAAAGCTAAAAGTATTTGAAAATAAAGTGATAGAAATAGATGAAGAAATTTCGAGTATAAAAAGTGACATTACAATAGCCAAGGCAGAATTAGAATCACTTATTGAAAGGAATGTAGAAGATTTAAAGGATAAATACAGCGCTTTTGATCTCAGTGCCTTTAGTTATGAAATATATGGTTTGTTGATTATACTTTTTAGCTTCATCGTTCATTTTATAATTTTAATAACACAAAGTTTTGGATATTATCTATAAAATTTTTTTCCTTTATAACGGGGTTCCTAGTCTGTGTGAGAACTTTAACCTTATTCCAGACACCAAGTTCGGAGCACACAAAATGATGAAAAACAGCTAATTAACAACTTAAAAACTATCCAAAATTTAGGTACATTTGAGAATCAAAAGAGCTAAAATCAAATCATCCATATACTATCGTGTCGAGGGTCACGAGTATTCCCCACCCCGGGGCCATTAGTATTCCCCACTTTTTTGTGAGTGGATCACTACCTGGAGCCTGGCAGACAGATCCCATTCGGAGTTAAGCACGACTTTGATTTTTTTGGGGTCATCCAAACAAGATGAACCAATAAAAATCGATCTCAATTATGGGCTATAATCCGCAAGGTACTATGAATATTTACGAAATTATCCGTCGCTGGCAGACAATGAAATAGAATCATGAATCAAGAGTAGAATTGAACTTACTTACATCTTAATCTTATTTTATATAAGTCTCCAAATAGTTATGTATCCGCTCCCGGTTCGAAACCAAACTGGAAAACTGCTTATCCGATACATCACTGAAGCGGGCCAGTACTTTTCGGTTAATGTCAGTCTGGTTTTCAAAAATAGCCATTGACCGGAAAGGGATCCCCCATCGTTCATACTGATGGAGATTAATGGTGACATCCCGGCATTTGTCATCATTTGGTATAGCGAAAATCAACAAAGGAATATCCATTCCATTTACATAACAATCCACAGGGTAACTTTTTTGAGGATCGTGATCTCCAAAGTGGTAATCCAAAGTATAGCGGCCCGATGGCAGTTCAAACTCCATCGTTTGTTTAAAGTCTTCTATAAAGGTGGATTTAACAATTTCACGGTTCAGGTAGCTTAAGTCCGTTATTTTTGTCAATGCTTGCAGATAGGAATATAAAGCATTCCCTGCTTCTTCAGGATTAAACCGTAATTCAAGTGACCCATCGGAATACGTAATCCCGAAATTGCTTAAAACTGAATCAAGCAGTTCCGCACGATTACCTTTTTCAAGTGCAGCCATATCCATTTCATAGCTCATATGCATAAACGTATGACCTTCATCACTTAACAGCCAACCCTTACCATTCTTTTGAAGAACAATAGAAAACCCATCTCCGTCATCAAAAGTGAATGGAGTAAAAACCCGGAATCGATTTACACCTTCCTCCATCAGTCTGACCGTCTCAGACACTTTTTTTTTAAAATCGTTTGTTATGTATTCTGTGGTGCTCAAAGTCTATGAAAGCTCAAGGCTAATTTGAGGGTTTTCTTTTAAAGATACATTACAATCATCAATTAAACATCGTAGTGCACCTCGAAGGTTCGAATAACGATCGGTAATTTCAGCAAATCCTTCTTCTTTTCTTCCGGACGATTGATAACGTTCGGTTGCTCTATGTATATGAAAATCATAAAAAACAGTAAAGCAGCTGCCAGTTCCGCTTCTAAAGTCTTAAGAGATAAAAGAACAGGAAAAGACTCAAAAAAAGCAGCGGGGAGTGCTCTTTCACAAGCTGTTCCTAAAACAAAGAAAAAGTAAACTTGTCGATTTCCTCCTGTCACAATGTAGTATATGTGGCAGGATGGATTAATATTATTTTCTATCTATATCAATTCCAATCAAAGTTAATCAAGACTTTGGTTTTTTTTGTTTCATCCAAACAGTATTGAGCTCAATTAATAGTCCTGAACATCTATTATATTGCTAATAACTTTCAAATAAAATATTCTGGAAATTGTCCAAAACTGGTAACATACCATCACCTGTTTACTTATACAGAATTATACATGTAGATAATCTGCCTTTTATTTTGGATGAACAGGAGTTACGTTGCCCAAACCATCTAGATAGCGATCCAGACTATTTGGGAATAGGGGATATAACATTAATACAAAGTAGGGGTTCAAAAGTTATCCCTATAGAGCCCGGTGAAACTTTCCGGGATTATATTTCTTTTTATTTTGGCCCACGGTCTCCAATGCTCTATGAAATCAAACATGGTTATAATAATGTCATAAAGCGAAATCAAGAAGATATAATCTATTTAATTGTAACCGTGGACTCAATCCTAAAGCAAGCTTGTGATTATGTTTTTTTTGACGGACATGGATACCACAATTTTTCGGGATGTTATAAAGACCTTAGAGATCTTGCTCAAGTAGATTGGAATATCGTAAAAGCCAAATATTGGAATAATAACGAGAACGACCCCGATAGGAAAAGGCGTAAACAGGCCGAATTTTTGGTAAATAAATCAATACCGTGGATCGCTATACAATCAATATGTGTTTACAATAGTACAGCTAAACAATATGTGCAAAATATATTGAATTCGAGAAATATTTCTTGTACTGTATTAATAAAGACCGATTACTACTACTAATTATGATACGTTATAAAACAGGTAATATTCTTAATTCTGATACTGAGGCCCTGGTTAATACGGTCAACACTGTAGGGGTAATGGGTAAGGGCATTGCTTTGGCATTCAAAAAAGCTTATCCGGACAATTTTAAAGAATATAAACAAGCAGTGGATGAGGGTAAACTACAGATAGGATCATTACTAATCACAGAAACAAATAAATTACAGCCAAAATATATAATCAATTTTCCTACCAAAAAGCATTGGAGACACCCTTCAAAATTATCATACATTCGTGAAGGAATGGAATCTTTAGCTAAAATCATTAAAAGCAAAGATATCAAATCGGTCGCTATTCCACCTTTGGGTTGTG
>Ga0222633_1000374_pt1 | contig 43883 bp, 37 predicted proteins | sample AntAcemetageno48_FD_179816 | JGI IMG/M metagenome (GOLD analysis project Ga0222633, IMG submission 179816) | Saline water microbial communities from Ace Lake, Antarctica - #48 | ecosystem: Environmental > Aquatic > Non-marine Saline and Alkaline > Saline | place: Antarctica: Ace Lake | collected...
GAAATGGGGCATCTCATAATTCCCAATTTACCGAAATACGACTCGTACTGTCAATTTGCCCGCCATACGACTACGCGCTTGAGCGGGCGGGTGGGGGAGATCCAGGACAATTCCAAGGCAACGGCACGCAGAGGATGTGAGGCAGCGGTCGACCGCGATTTCTTTTCAGTGCAACCGTGTGATTACATCTCCTTTACTTTTATAACCAATCGATAACGTGCATGGCGGAGAGCATGATTTTATGATTCGGACGATTCAGTAATCCCGCAGATGCGGGGCAATCGATCAAACAAAACCCATGAAAAAACAAAACCCATGAAAAAACTGACAACACAAAACTCGCCAACGGCGGTCCAACCAATCGGTTTCCTGGGCTCAGTTTCCTTCCCCTTCACGGTCCTCCTCGGAATGGCAATGTCATTTCCAATAGCTACAGCAACACTCACCGGTCTCGCAACTTCAGCCTTAGTCATTACAGTCCACGCTACCCCGGACGATGATGGGCCGAATCACGGCCGAAACGACGACAATAGTGGCGGTCGGGATAATGATCGCGATGATGATGGCATTTCCAATCGACAGGATGACGATGTCGATGGAGATGGAAAACGCAACGGGCGCGATAGAGATGTCGATGGTGACGGGCGCTCAAACGCTCGCGATAAAGACGTTGATGGCGATCATATTCCGAACCGTCGAGACCGTGATATTGACGGAGACAGGCGGAAAAATCGTCGTGACAAGGACATGGATGGCGACGGGCGCAGAAACCGGGTTGATACGGACATCGACGGCGACGGAAGACGGAACTCTGTGGATTCGTCTCCCAACGGTCGATAACGGTGATAAAAAAGGAAGATACGAAGAGCGGGCGAATGGAAGCATTCGCCCGTTTCTTTTATGGACTTTCCTTCAGCTTTCCCCACTTTCAATTGGCAGACGAAGCCAGAATTCCGACCCGGGAGAAAGTTCGGTGTATCCTGCTTCACCCTTGTGGGCCGTAGCAATTGCCCGCACCAAATTCAAACCCAGGCCGATCCCGGGTACGTCCGCTGAAGCATTTGTTCCCCGCATGAATCTTCGCCAGATCCGGTCCCGATCAGCTTGCGCCACACCCGGTCCGTTGTCTCGAACGAACAGGGTGCAATAGTCTGCCTCCCCGGTGAGTCCTATTTCGACCTTTCCTTTTCGGGGAGTGTAGGCGAGAGCGTTGTCGAGGAGATTGCAAAGCGCCTGACGAACACGCTGCGAGTCAATTTTAAAGGAAACATCTTCGTCAGGAAGCGACAGCAGAAACGCCAACTCTTTCTCCTCGGCAGATGCCGAATACAAATCAAACAAATCCGCCACGAGGGCACAAAGGGACACGGACTCCAGATTGACCTTCATCGCCCCCGAATATCCGGCACGAATGGTGAGGATAGATTGAATCAGGCTCGTCGTTCTTTCGATTTCAGAGATCGCTTTTGCCGCGTCTTCCTGCACAGCGCTGTCGTTTTCCGAGTTGCTCAGAATACGCTCAACATTTCCCCGGATCCGCGCAATCGGGGTCCGAAGTTCGTGCGCCAGCTGATCGTTGGCAGCTTCCAATTCTTCGGTGAGTCGCTGCACCCGGTCGAGGGACTCATTGAAAACCTCGGAAAACTCTCTCAATTCAGGAATTGAAGCCGAAGGTTGCAGCCGGTTCTCCAGGCCATCCCCGGAAGCGAGGCCCTTGGCGCTGGCAATGAGCGATTGAACGGGACGCAGGACTCTACCCGCAAACCAAAGAATCGGCCCCACTGACAATACCGTGGTGATCGCCATGGCCAACAGAATCAGCTGATGGATCTCGGAAACCGCTTCCAGGTCCTTCGCGTTGGTTCTCCCGAACCACAGTTCGGCGTTGTCCGGGAGGATGCGATGTCCCATGGTTAACGTAGTGCCATCACTCAACTGATGTCGATTCCATGTGACGCCGTCGTTAACGGATGACGCCTTCGGTATATCAGGCCAATCAACTTGCGGTTGATCAGTCAACCTGACATTCAGAATCGTTTCGCCCGAAGGAGAAATAAGCTTGAGGATTTGATCGTGCCCGTCATGTCCTCCTGCACGGAACAGGCTCGCGACTCCTTCTGCGCCGCTTTGTTCGTAGACCACCGAATATTCACCGAGGTCATCTTCGATGATCGCCCGTCCAATCTCATCGAAGGAATGGTTGAGAGCCACCGATGTAAACCACCACATCAGCGCCATCGCCGCGCCGACAATACTGATCGTCATTCCGGCTAACTTCCACAGGGAAGAAGTGCGTCTGCTAAACATCGCTTCGAAATCTATATCCCCGGCTCCGGATGGTCTCAATATGGGAGGGATGTCCTGGATCATCCAGCTTCTTCCGAAGCCGGCAGATCGTCGCGTTGATGACGTTGGTTCCCGGATCGAACTGAATTCCCCAAACTTGATCCAGAACAAAGGTGTTCGTCAGCACCTCTTCATGATGAGCTAAAAAAAGATTTAGCAAAGACCACTCCCGAGGTTGCAAGGGAACTGCTTTTCCCCGCACCGTCACTTCCCTGAGCAGCCGATCAAGCGACCATCCTTCAGGCAGGCGTAGCTCCGCTGGGCTTCCTCCTCCGTATCGCCGTGATAGAGCGAGCAGTCTTGCTTTGAGTTCATCCATCGAAAACGGCTTGGTCAAATAGTCATCGCCTCCGTCCGACAATCCCTGGATCCTATCATTTACATCTCCTTTCGCTGTCAGAAAGATTACCGGGATGTCGACCCCCTCCGAGCGCATCTGTTTTACGATTTCGAACCCGTTCAAATATGGAAGGGAAACATCGAGAACCGCGAGATCCCATTTTTCCTGAAGCGCTGCTTCACGGCCCTGCAATCCATCCCTGAAAACCGCTACATCGTAACCGGCACCCGCAAGTTCGGTATTCAGCTGGCGTGCCAACTCGGCATCGTCTTCGACAAGCAGCAATTTCATTCCTTCAGTCTTCGACAGGAGTTCCTTATAGAATAACAACTCTCCGACCAAGCTAAGAATTACTTAATTACCAAACGATAACGTGCTGAAAGCCTAACGATCCGACACTCTATGGGTATGAAACCCCTGTTTTGGTCGACCCTGCTCGCTGCAATTTCCTTTGCTACTTCCGCGTCGGCGCAGGGAATCGCTTTTGGGAGTATCACAAACTTTGACACCGTAAACGATACCGGGAACGAATGTCACGGGTTTGAGATCGAACTGGAAGATTGTCACAGCACGGACATTTCCCGCACTTACAATTACAACCACTACGGAGTTCCCCGTATTTTTGAGGACGACAGCGTACCTGACCATTCAGTGTGCACGATCCGTTGGGAGAGTAAAAAAACCGCTGATGGTTCGTGGGCTTCCTACACTGCTATTCCCGCAGGACCGATCGATCCGACAAACGGGCATCAGTTTACCAATCCGAATGTGAACTTCGGAGGCGAACATTTCGGTGTCAGCTATCGGGTTGCTCCCAGTACGGTCCGCTATTTCTGGCTGATTGATGATGGCGCCGGCAATCTCATTCGTGATGGTCAAGTACAGGTCGCGGCTCCCACTTTTCAGTATTATGCTCCGCAAGGTGGGGGGGCGGCACAGGTCCAGGCCGCGATCAAACCGCCTGAACCACCGGAAGTACCAGTCGTTGAATTCGGTAAGGCTCTGTGGGTGAAGGAGATCAAGACGACCACGCACAACGATCATGAGATTCATCTCCGTGATCTTGTATCGGACGATCCTGAAGATGAGAATGACCCGAATTGGCGAAACGGCGAGCCGGACGAGATCGAAACCGAGTGGCGCCTCCTTCAGACTGAGTTTTCAAAGCCGGGGGAAGGAATGGGCGAACTTGCGGCCGGACTGGAGGATCTGCCGAACGGAAACGAGGTCGTTACCCGCCGATACGAGTTCTTCGACTACATCGGGCCTCTCGACGCGGAAAGCCAGGAAGCGAAAGGGGATAAAGTTGGACCCGATGGAATACATGGGGAAGGGATCAAACGAATCAATGGAGTCGATGTTGATCTCTCCACCGTCGAAGTCGTAGGAGATTTCAAAGGGGCCCAAATGGCCGCTTTCGATGTAGATGCGAAACTCGGACTTATCGACCTGCTGGGCGACGGAGAGAAAGGCGAGCCGTATGCTGACCGCAAGCTTGTGATTGTCGGTAACGGAGTCTTCACCACCGTGCTTGAGGGTGGATTGCCAGCGGGAATGAGTTACAACGAAGTAGCGGGGATCTTGTCAGGCACTCCGACCGAATCGGGAGTATTTCAATTCAAAAATACGGCTTCCAACGGAGTGGATGAGGACGTTTCCATGAACTACACCCTTCGTATCCTCGAACCGGGTGAAGTTCCCCTGGCCAGCTACACGGTATCGACCGCCTCATTTCCTCCGGGAGGAGGGAGCACCAGTGGAGACGGGTCGTTTGCACCCGGGACGGACATCATCGTCACGGCCACGCCCGCTGAAGGTTACGCCTTTTCCCATTGGACCGACAATGGCGGGATCGTCACCGACACGCCATCCTACAATTTCATTCTCGACATCAATCATTCCCTCGAAGCGGTCTTCGAAGCAGTTCCGATGATGTCGATTCCCGATGCCGCAATCGGCAGAAAACCCGGTGATTTGATCGGCAACGGAGTCTACAGCCAAACGGGAGCCGGACAGGAAATCCGCCAAACAGTGAAAGGTCGGCGCAAGCAGAGCTTCTATTTCTCTGTCCAGAACGACGGTAACATGGAGGATGTAATCGCCGTCACGGGAACGGTTCGGAGCAGGAATTTCAAGACTGCCTATTTCAAGACTTCGGGCTCCCGCCAAAATATTACAGGATTTCTCAAGGCATCGAGATACCAAATCGGATATCCGGCTCGATCCGGAAAGAGCTTCCAGGTTTTCATCAAGACGAAGAAAAAGCCCCGCCGCGCCAGACAGTCTTTCTTAATCGACGCCACGACCACCGACGAGAGGGATCGAGTGATGATCGAGGTAAAAATGAAATAACGTTGTCCACCTTCGTGGCATCCAGGGGGCAATTTCTTCCGGATCTGCCGTGAGAAAGTCCCGCTCGTTGCGCAAGAGTAAGAGACTTCGGCTGCGGGAGGGGAGGGGATCCATTAGTTGGATTTCACGATACCTCCCGGTTGAAATAGATCTTCACATACTCCATTCGTTTCTCCTCATCGAATCCGCGATCTAAGAACCGATCGGATTCGTGAATGAAGCCGGAGGAGAATTGCAGGGTCACCCCTACGTCGAGCTTCATTCGGCTCTTCATTCGCTTTTCAGCTTTCTCAGCTTCCTTCTTCGAGACCGAGAAAGATTTCTTGAGGGGCTCACCTCGTTCCTCTTCGTAATCGTGCTTAAAGGTCTGGAACTGTTCGATTCGCTCCGGTTTTTCGAGAGCAGATGACTCAAATTCTTCGAGGTCAAACTCCTCTGTCTCGTTCATGTAGGACATGGCCCGGCTCGCGACGGCCATGCGCTCCTCGCGGGGAGTTTCCTCGGGGAGTCCTTTTTCGGCAAAGGCGACACAGAGCTCGGAATAGCGGCGTGTCAGGAAGTCGTCGTTCGTGACCGGCTGGGCGCCTACGAATTCACGGACCCAGAACTGGGTGTTCCCGCCGCTTTTGTCGAAGAGGTAGACTGAGTAGCCGTCGGCTCGTCCGTGATTCAGGATGAGGCATCCTTTGTCGATCTTGTCCGGGTAGATCCCCTGCTCGGTGGTGAGGACGAGATCGCCGTCCCGCTCCGAGATCTGGAGAAAAGGGACTTTGCTCTCCGATTTAACGATGCTGATCGCCTGGACAGCTTCTCCCGACATACCAATATTGTTGATCAGGGCAATGCAGAGATCACCCGATTTGATGTTCGGGTGGTTCGACTTCGCATGGAGATGGCGCGCGATACGATCTCCCTGTTCGAGGAGCTGGCCGTTGTCTTCGAAGATCGCGGTGGCGTAGCCGAAGAGTTCGTTTTTTTCCAGATCAGTATGGTGAAAGAGCTGGTGCAATTCGAGGGCGCGGAAAGATTTGAGGAAGCAGTGAGTCAAGAGTTCAGCCTCCTCGTCGTCGAAGCGACACAGAGCCTTCGAGGTCTGGACCGTTTCCTGTCGGACCGGATTCCCCACCTTTGCGAGAGACATGGCTGAGAGACTGGCTTTGCGGAAGTTGGGAGGAGACATAAGAAGTTTTTGCAATCATCTCCGGTTGTGGATTTCTTGCAAGTCTATACCAATGAGTCGGAAAGAATGGTGGAATGGCTGAGTTGATTTCCTCGAAGGGCGAGGCGCGATCTGGGCGGTGCGGCCTTCCGCACCGCAACCGATACGGAACGAAGCAATCAAGTGAAATCGGCCAGCTCGGAAAACACTTCGCGAAGCGCTCATTTCCAATCCTGAAACAAATTCATTCTGCCAGAGTTTTCGGAGAGTTGGTATTTGGTCTGCTCGGTATCTGAGACCTGCCATGAATCTGGGGGTTTGCACTGGTTTCCCTGAAACTTTTCCTCTTCCTCATGGCCTGCCTTGCACTCGCATAGGGTGAATCGGGAGGGACGACCGGGGAAGCGATCGGCTGGCCCGAATCATTACCAAAGGATAACGAAAGAGTTGCTATAAATTGAGCCGGAATTCCGTTTCATAATGATAGAGTATGAATCTGTTTGATATCGCGATCGTGGGAGCTTCGATTTCCGGTGCCTCCCTTGGAGCCTGTCTCGGAATGGAGTCGGTCGAAGTGGCGCTGATCGAAAAGGATCGATTTCCCCGCCGTAAGGCCTGTGGAGAGGGGCTGTCAAACATCGCGCTCGAAGCCATGAATCGGATGGGGTTGAAGACGGACCGTGCAATCGCGTCGGGGGTTCCCTACTTCGGGTATCGAGTCGATCTGGGAAACTCTTCCTTCCCTTTTGCAAATGGGGGGAGGCGAAGTCTTCGGGGAATCGGCATCGAGCGCTATCAACTCGACACCGAGATCGTTGAACAAGCGTGTCAGAGCCCTTCGGTAACGCCGTACTTCGAGGCCTCCATCAACTTGCTGGAGCGGACTGCCGCAGGCTACCGGGTAGGGTTTTCGGATGGGGAGGCACTGGAGGCACGATTCCTTGTTCTCGCCGACGGCGCCAATTCTCCGTGTGCGAATCGTCTCGGAATTCCGAAAGTGAGAAAAGATCCGCCACTGTGGGGCATCAGCTTTATCCTTGAGGGCAACTATGCGGAGCCCCTTGAGGAGGTTGTTGTCCTGTTGAAGGACGGCTTCGAGATCAACTGTACTCCGGTGAGTGCTTCCAGACTAAACGTCACCTTCCTCACCGATCGTAAGAATGTGAAGGCGCTGCAGAAGGAGGAAAATCGGAGCCACTTTCTTTCCGAGGCCTGTGAGAAATGTGGTTTCCACGGTTCTCCGCTGGAGGCTCCTTTGCAGGTTGGGCCGGTCAGCTCGACCCGTCGCCCCTACTATCGCGATTCCGTAATGCTCCTCGGAGATGCTGCCGAAACTCTCGATCCGGTTGCGGGGATGGGAATGACTCACGGAATTCTCATGGCGGAGATCGCGTCGAAAGCGCTGGTCGACACGCTGATAAAAGGGTGCGACGAGACAGTGGCCCTTCAGCGCTATGCGGAGCATGCCGAAATCATGAGTCGTCCATTTCGCGGGTTCACCCGCCTCACTGCCTCCCTGATGAGAAGTCCAGCCCGACGTTTTCTCCTTCCCCCGCTCGCCTCCAGTTTTCTTCCGGGTGTAATCCGTTCTGCACTCGACGAGCTTCCAGACTTCCCCATCTCTTCTTCCTCTTTGCCGAATCGATTCTTGAGCCAGGTTGGTGCCTGAAGGTATCGAGTTTCATTCCATCCCAACCACTCACGGCATTGGCATTCATTCGGCATATCGAAACGCTCGTTCCCGATATCACTTACCGGGGTATACTCGCGGGCAAAGATTTGAGTGCCCGGTCAGACAGTATTCGGACGAGACGCCACCCCCGCACGGTCTACGCCGGGTCGGGGATTGAGAAATGGCAGAGCGTGATGGCCTTCGGGCCGGGACTAACAGTGGAAACTTCCGTGTTGAATGCAGTGGTTGCTTAGTCGAGGTCGGTGGCCCTTTCTCTTTCTCGTGGGAGCAATAACGCTCTTTCTGGGGTACCACTGTCTCCAACTCAAGGTGGACCGCGACAATCGGTCAATGGACGCCGACAATGAGGCACAGAAAGCCATTGAGGCCGAATTCGAAGAACTCTTCGGGGAAAGGGACTCGATCCTCGTGGCGATTTACCGGGAGAATCCCGGGAGCGATTCGAGTGGAGACCTTCTCGGGGAGATTGTCGCGAAATTGCGGGAAATTGACGGGATAGAAAAGATCATCCGCCCGGCTGCGACCGGTTCGGAGTTGGCGGAATCCCAGCGAGGTTTGCTGATTTCGGAAAATAAAAGCATGGTGGGCCTTCGCCTTCTTCTGGCACCGCTTGATGACGAGGGAGAACAACTCAGCCACCTGATCGAAGAGGTGAAAAGCATCGCAGCGAGTTACACCGGGGAGGACATTCGCGTCGCAGTGACGGGATTGCCAGTCCAGAAATTCGAGGTTGGCGAACTCCTGAGGAGGGACCAGAAGATGTTTGCCCCCCTCTCTTTACTCGTTCTCGGGCTTGTCCTCGTAGTAGTGACCCGACGATTTTCCGGAATGGGTTTCCCCCTGCTGGTTTCTGTGATCACGATCTGCTGGACTCTGGGCGTCTACGCTCTTTTTGAAAACACTCTTAACGTGATCACTTCCCTGCTTCCGCCGGTGATCATGACGATTTCCGTTGCAACGACCATTCACATCTACCTCGACTGGTTGCATGGGACGGAGGCCGATCCCCGCAAAAGAATTCTCAAGGCGGTCAAAAATCTCTATCGGCCCTGCCTGTTTGCCTCGCTGACTACGGCCATCGGATTTCTCAGCCTCCTTCTCAGCGAGACCCCGGCGGTTCGTCTTTTTGGTCTCTTTGCTGCGCTCGGGGTAGGTGTTTCATTTTTTCTGGGCGTCGTCGGGATCGCCGTCGGCCTCAGCTTTCTAAAGCCACCGCGAAACGGGGTGGGTAAGGGGCCTCTCGATCATTTGGGGGCGGCCCATCGGATGCTGGATCGAGTTGCCGAAATGACGGTGAATCACCCGAGAAAAATTATCTTCGGAGCTCTGCTCGTAGGCGCTCTCGGAGTCATCGGGGCAAAACAGGTCGAGACCGATACCGACCTTCTTCACTTTCTAGGGCCGGACCATCCCCTTCGCGAGGATACGGAATTAATCGACGATCACCTCGCCGGGATCTCAACGATCGAACTCTTCCTGAAGCAGACTGACGGAGACGCGATCGAATCCAGTAAGGCTCTCGCGGATCTCCAGGATCGTCTTCGCAGTGTCCCTCACGTCAGGAAGGTATTTGGATTTCCGGATCTTCTCCCCGAGTTGGCGGTGACCGCGGAGCAGAGTGGAGTTCCTTTGTCCGAGATCCTGACCCGGATCGATGCGGAGCCCTACCTCAGTGAGACCCGAACGGCAGCACGAATCTCGGTGTTCACCGACTCAATCGGCACCCGCGAGGGAAAGGATTTAGTGAAGGAGGTGGTAGAGTTGGCCGGGGAAGTGTTGGGCAAAGGATTCGCCGTCCACCCGGTTGGTGAATTCTATCGGGTAATTGGTGGAATCACAGTTGAAGAGCTTTCTTGTCGCCCTTGTTTTGATTCTCGTGGCGATTGGGATCGTGTTTCGCTCCATCGTCTACGCGCTTCTTGCGATCATCCCGAATGTGGTCCCCCTGCTTCTCGCCGCAGCCACGATGGGGTTTGCCGGAATCGCTCTTAGCACCGGTACTGCGATGATCGCCAGCGTCGTGATCGGGATCGCGGTGGACGACACCATTCACTACCTTTCCGCCTACCGGAAATCAGTGGGGCAGGGAAGATCCGAGGCAATTCGAAAGACAACCCGGTCGACCGGATTCGTTCTTCTCTCGACGACCGTCGCTCTCTCTGCCGGCTTCTGGGTTGCCCTGCTGGGAAGTTTTCAGCCGACCATCTATTTCGCCATGCTCGCCGGGATCACGATGTGGTTTGCCCTGATCTGTGACCTCCTCGTTCTACCCGCCTGCTTGCGCCTTGCTTCACCCAACCTCAGCCTAACGAAAAGTTAATATGAAAACCCGCTTCCATCTCCGCGCCAGCGACCATCTCGGAACCAGCGACGGGAAACGATTCTTTAATGAAAAGCATTTTGCCGAATCGGCGCCCCGTTACGACTTAGCCACCCGGGTTCTCTCGTTCGGTCGCGATTCTTGTTGGAAACGGAGCCTAATCGAGGGGCTTCCAGATCTTTCGAAGCCCGTCTGTGTCGATGTCGCCTGCGGCACTGGAGACGTCACCTTTCTTCTCGCGGAAAAGTATCCGGATGGAGAGTGCATCGGATCAGACCTGACACAAGAGATGATCGATATCGCTTCGGAGCGGAGCGCGGACCCGGCCGTTCGGTTTATCTGCGGCGACATGGGCGAGCTACCGCTCGAAGATGCTTCTGTCGATATCCTGACGGGGAGTTATGCGATTCGTAATGCGCCCGATCTCGATGTCGCGTTGGCGGAGTTCCGGCGGGTTGTGAAACCGGGAGGAACCGTGGCCTTCCTGGATTTCTCCAAGGCCAAAGGTCACTTCGGGCAGGCAATCCAATCTGGGATGTTGGGATTTTGGGGAGGACTATGGGGACTGATCCTTCACGGTAACCCCGAAGTTCACGGTTACATTGCGAAGAGCTTGCGGACCTTTCCGAATCCTTCCGCCCTGGAGCAGGCCTTCGTAGGGGCAGGTTTCGCGATCGAAGGCGATCGGTCGTTTCTCGGCGGCATGATGAATCTCTACTTCTTAAAGGCCTGACAATTACAGATTTACTACCTATGTTCCTTTCCAACTAGCCCGCTATTTCTTGTAAGTATCCTCTTTCAAATTACCTCCCCATGAACCCTCTGAAACAATTTCATTCGCGATTTTCTCTACTCCTTCTTACCGGTTTCCTTCTGCCCGTTGGAGGATTCGTATCGGCCCAGTCCTCCGAGTGGGGCGGAACCTGCAAAGTGGCCTTCGCAGGTAAATCTACCCTGCACGATTTTGACGGAACGGTTTCAGCAGAGCCTTTCACCGTGACGATCACGAATTTCGAGAATCCGGCCTCCGCCGATGCTTCGGCCGAGGTCCTCGTGAAGGCGTCAAAAATGGACACGGGTAACAAGAAGCGTGATGTCGAGATGAGGAAGAGCCTTGATTTGGACACTTACCCGGAAATCTCTGTTTCTGTGAAAAACCTCACCGCTGAAAAGACAAATCCCCGTACCTCCGGTGCGGCTCCCGAGCCGACCGTGATCCCTTTCACTCTAAAACTGAAGGGGAAAACCCACCAGTTGACCGGGAAGGTCTCGGACTGGTCCTACGCGGATGACCGGATCACGTGCACAGTTTCGTTCCCAATTTCCCTGTCCGAGGCCGGAATCAAACCTCCTTCCGTGTTGGGACTGGTTAAGGTAAAGGACGGGATTGCAGTCACGGCACGGCTGAGTCTGGCGCGGAAATAATTCCGCCTTCCGTTAGCCACGATTTGCACGCACTTTTCCGTTCACCTGGAGGACGGCCGCGATTCATGTGGCCGACGATTTTCAGCCTCTCAGGTATGAAAACCCCGCGCGGGGAAATGTCGTTCCCTTCAGTGTCCCTTCGCCTTTTCGATCCGCGTCTTTTTTGAAGGGAATTGCGCATAGAAGACAGAAAGCAAAAGGCAGGCAGGGATCGCCAATTCGAGAGTCTCCTCAAGCGTGCCATGATGCCTGACTACGAATTCATTCGCTTCCATCCCCAGCTTTTCCAGCTTCCTTGGCAATCCGTCGAGTAGAACTTTACTGCATCCGACCAAGATGAGCGCAGCTAAGATTCCGCACGCAGTCCGGTGCCCTTTTTTGATCCCGGAAAGGAGGCGCGACAGGTTCGATCGCAAGAGTAGATAAGTGATCGTTACCAGCAGCAGGATGAAGCCTCCGGCGAGGAATTTTTCGACGAGGGCCACATCAGGGGAACGGTAGAGCTCGGTTTTGAAGATGCCGAAAGTGGTGAATTTCTTATGGAAATCCAGTTCCCTGAGCATGAGAAAAAGGATTAGCAGTGAGCCAAGGCCCCGGTTTACCGGAGTCAGTTTGTCGGCGAAGAAAAGGAGGGCGATGACCAATCCCGCATAGAGAAGCACGGTCGTATTCTCAACGATCCCACCTTCCGCCGTAATACCTGCCGAATGCTCCCCTGCGGCGACGATCAGAATCGCCAGGAGCAGCGTTAAGACGAGGGTGATAAGGTAGGGTTTCACGGCAAATCAGGGAAATTGAGATGACGGGATGCTTGATCCGTCATCGGTTTTCGGGGCGTCGCAACATCGATTGGTAATCGAATTGCCAGTGTGCGGGGTCCTCACCGAAATGCCAGTCGATTTCTACCTGACTCCCTTTCACGCGAAGGGTGATTTTCCTGTTCACAAAATCACCGGGACACATCCGCCACATCGACGGATGTTGCTCGAGGCCTTTGACGCAAAATTAGGGCTCGGCCGTTGTTCGGCTCTGCACCGACTTTCTACATGGTTGGCTGGGTGGAGATGGCGAATTCGGCCAGGCAGCCCAGTCCGGGCTGTTGGGATTCCGGGGAGGGCTGTGGGGATTGATCCTCCACGTCAATCCGGAAGTTCATGGCTACATTGCAAAGAGCTTGCTCACGTTTCCGAGTCCAACCGAATTGGAAGCAGCATTCGTCAAAGCCGGTTTCACTGTTGATCTAGGTCAGTCGTTTCCCGGTGGGATGATGAAGGTCTACTTCCTCAGAACATGACGGACCATCTACTTAGCCTGCGCCCTCAAAAATAATGGATTCATCCCGCTCCAGAGGCTCAATTGTCCAATTTCAGAAGGCCCGTTATCTGTTGAAAGATTCAATAATTCCGAACCTTGTTTGACGTTGACAGTGCTTAGTTCAATTCATAGCTTCGAAAAATGGGATACATCTCCAATGCATACGCCGTCCGCAGTTGCCGAACTTCATTGCCGGTGATTGCGACCGCCCTCGCATTCTCCAGCCTATTGGTCTGCTTCGCCTCTGCCGCGCCGGAAGCCCCGACGAATTTCCGGGTGCTCCAACTTGGACCCGAGCCGACACGTATTGCGTTTACCTGGGATACAGCGGGCAGTGCTGCAAAATACCGCATCTACCTGGGTGACCGTATTGAAGGCGAATCCACCAATACATCTTTTTCGCACTCAGTCCTGCTGCCCGACACATCCTATTCCTTCGATCTGAAAGCAGTGGATGCCGCCGGAGTAGAGTCAGATCCAGTAAGTCTCGATGTGAAAACGCTGCCAATACCCACGATCAAGCCAACTTATAAGGTGAACACCATTCTCGTGAGATATGCTGATTTTCCGACAGCGCCCTTCACTCCACAAGTAGCTGCGGAGGAAATTCATGGCGCGACCGGCTCCGTGAACAGTTACTACCGGGAAGTCTCCTACGGGAAAACCGGTATTGTTGGCGATGTGTATGGGTGGATCACGCTACCTAATAATGCATCTCACTACCATACCCGTGGCCAACAGAACGGGCTTTGGTGGGGCCCGGATACCAATGCGATTAGGGCAGCTGTAATCGACGCAGTTCCAGCGGAAGCTCTCGAGGGCGTGGATTCTATCGTGCTGTTTTTACATGGAACCGGAGATGCGGGCTACTCTGCAGGAACCTACAAATTTCTTTCGACGCGCGGAGACTGGGGATTTCGCTTAGGGGGCGTCATACACGAACTCGGACATGGTCTCGCCCGTGCTTCCGGCGGCGCCAGGCTCCTTCATCCGGCAGGATGGAATTGTCCCGGAGCAGATGTCGGGCCTAATTACTACAATCCTACCGAAGGAGGCTGCAAAGCCTACATTTACGGTTACGAACCCCATGACCCTATGGGAGTGGGGACAAGGCATTTTATGTCATACCATAAATGGCTTCTCGGAATGTTCGAACCTTCCAATATGGCAACAGCGGATGCGGGGGCGACATACACGCTGGAGGCTCTGGAAGTTCCCGGTTCCGGTATCAAAATGCTAAAAATTCCCTTGGAAGAGAACTATTTTTATTTCGTTGAATACCGCAAGCCAACGGGGCTGGGAGGTAGTGATCTCGTTTCGGGATCGCCCGGCTACAACAGCGATCCTATCGATGGAATACTGGTACGCCTCCGCGTCGGTAACGCATCGAGTGGGATGAGCACCTTGCTGCCTCATGACGGAAATAGTCCAATCGTTTACAATCCCCGGAATTCCTTCGTCGATCCTTACCGTGGTGTAGAAGTGGAGGTGCTTTCAAAAGCAGGTAACACTGCTCAGATACGTGTGACTCGGTTTGATCCGCAGGACCGCGTGAAAAAGTTGTTAAAAAAGAAGATCGCCAAGGTCAAAAGAGCCCTGAAACGGGCCAAAAGGAATGGGTCCAACAAGGTCAGAAAGCTTTCGAGAAAGCTCAAGAAATATAAGAAGCGGCTCCGAAATCTTTGATGTATCGCCAGATCGGTCTTCGGTGTGCTGCGATCCGTTCTCATCGATTTTATCAGCCCATTCCAATCGGCGCTGACATTTGTATCCGCCGAACTTGGATGCTGGTGTACTTTGGGCCCGTCATGGCTCTTCCTCCTGCTCTTCCGACAAATCACAAAAGCCGCCAACTCACCACGGCGGTTAAGGATAATCTCGCGCTGTTGTTCGGGATCGTGGCGGTGTTCTGGGGGCTGGAGATTCTCGATACGATCTTCTTCAACTTTCTCGATCACTTCGGGATTCGACCGCGCACACTCTTCGGACTGGGGGGAATCTTTTCTGCTCCGTTCATTCACTACGGATTCGGGCACCTTATTTCCAACACGCTGCCGTTCTTGATCCTGGGTGGCATCGTGTTGATCGGGGGGCGCAAGGTGTTCATCACGGCGTCGCTTCTCATTGTGGGGCTGGGAGGAGGAATGCTCTGGATGCTGGGGCCGTCGTCGTCCAATCACATCGGGGCCAGCCTGTTGATTTTCGGCTACTTCGGATTCCTCATTGCCCGGGGGATCGTGGAGAAATCCGGCTTCTGGATTGTTGTCTCTGTTGCAACTCTGATTCTCTACGGTGGGATGCTTTGGGGCGTGCTACCCGGTCAGGCCGGCGTCTCGTGGCAGGGCCATCTCTTCGGCTTCATTGCCGGACTCATTGCTGCACGCGTGATGTTCACGCGTCAGATCGATGACGGTGTCGGCATCGAGTAAGGATCCACGAATTGGAGTGGAATTGTAATTTTTTCCCGGGAAGACTAGCGAACAGTTGTCTGTATTTTGATTGGTGAAATCGAAATTACTGGTTTCCGGCAATCCGCATGGTCACTTCTTCTCGAGTGATTGGGGCACGTATTGTCCCGGCCCATTTCTGAGCCGCTTCGAGGTTCTCCAAGGCGATTTGCTCGACAAAAGGAGTCACGACCAGATCGTAATTTCTGATATCCTCGTTCTTTTGAAGCCATTTCCCCATGGCATAAGGCGTCCTTTTTATCCAGCGAACGACAGCCCGCTCGGCAAGTCCGGCGACGCCGTTCAGAAGCTCGGCATTTGTATCTGAGCCGAGGTGTGAGATCAGTCCGTCCGGCCGATTGTGGGCGAGTCGGGCATAGAGCTGTTGTCTGGTATTTGAGGCCGCTTCGGGAGAGCCCTCCAGAGTGTTTGCCCAGGAAAGGGCATCCGCGAATGACGCTTGCGCATAAATCCCTGCGGTTGCATTGGTCACAGACGTGAAATTTGGGTCATCTTCCGAAAACGAGCTATACCAGGCTCCGACCGAGTCGAGCCCTTCCTGGACACCTTTTTGCCTGGCGACTTGGGAATAGCCGTAGGCAATCTGTTCCGGCAGGAGGTTTGCACTACTGAGATAGTTTTCCGCCAAATCGGGGTCAGAAGTAGCCATTCCTTCGAGAAGCCCCTTTGTCATGCCGTCGCGAAGAGGAATGTCTTCCTGTTGGGACAGCCAGGAGCTGGCTGCATTTGGATCGTTCCGCGCCCACGTGGAGATTGCGAGTTTGGAGAGGTTGGTCTCATTAAATCGTTTGTCCCGCTCAAACATAGTGCGGGATGCCGCTTCGCCATCGATTTCGGCCCATCGCTCCCAAAAGAGTCGATCATAGTCACCGACCTTGTAGCCTTGCTGACTCAGTTTGCGGAACGCGCCGAGCAGGCGGGGCGCGTCTTCCGGTGTCAAATGTTGGAGTAGTGAAAGGTATTCCAGCTTGCCACTGGTTGACTGAATTTTGACCGCCGATTGTATGGCACCGATTGTATCAGCTGGGAAAGATTCTAAGCTTCCGGACGGCGAGATGTTTGAATCGGCGACAGCAAGGTTGTCGAGGTCTTTTGAGTTACCCGGGAATGTGATTGCTTCGGGAAGACTGGTGTCGGTATCCGCTTCACCTGCGTGAGTGCCTCGCGCCGCGCCATTATCTATCGGGGCGCGATCTAAAGGGGCGCGACTTTTGTGGTCGGCTGAGCCGGAAATGAGCATCCCACCAACTCCGACGACTGTTCCCGCGACAAAGATCGAAAGAAAAGTGATGGCGTTGATTTCCTTTCTCATAGCAGACCGATGCTCGTTTCTATCAAGCGATAGAATCTATGGCAAGGATTCGTAGTAGTGAGCCATCTTTCGATTCACTGTTTGATCTCAAGATTTCGCTGCCTCCTCAAACTCCCGGATCGCTTCCAGAAATGGCCCCAGATAGCGCATCGCTTTCACCTCGCCGACGCCGCGGATGGTGAGGGCCTGCGTTTCATTTTTCGGGCGTAGCCGGGTGAAAAAATCGAGAATCTGATTGCTGAAGACAACGTAGGGAGGAACGCCGGCTTCTTTGGCCAGGGTGTTACGCACGTCCTTGAGCCTGTCGTAAAGGTCTTCGTCGAACTCGATTTCGGAGAGCGCCTGATCGAGTGCCTTGCCCGCTTTTCCTGCCGCCAGTTTATCGCGGTCCGGCCAGGCGAGTCTGCATTGACGTTTTCCGCGCATGACGGCGTCGCCACGGCGGGTCAGACCGAGGAGGGGATAAGGAGTTTTTCGGATTGCGACAAGCCCGGCTTTTTCCAGCTCCGATATGAGGGCGAAGACATAGGCCGAGCCTTCGCTTTTCAGGATGCCGTAGGTGGAGAGTGTGTCGAGCCGACCGGCGGCGAGGTCCTGTGACTTGGAGCCGACTAACATTTGCACAATCTTTCCTTTGCCAAAGCGGGCTTCCCAATCGCCGGCGGAGGTTTTTCCGCAGGTGCGGGCTACGCCGCTAAGGGCCTTCTGCACCATCGTGAATTCCTCGTCGGTCGCCTCGCGGGTGTTTTCGTCGAACATCTCCTCGCTGCAGATATCGCAGCTCCCGCAGGGAGCACCGTCGGATTCGCCAAAGTAGTCCAGGATCCACGTCTGACGGCAAACCTCCCGGTCATAGCAGAACTTGATCATCGCCTCGAGCTTGGACCGGTCGCGTCGGTCTTTTTCGGCAAGGGCGTCCAGATCGATCACCAAATCAGTCTCGCGGATGGCGGGGTCTTTTAATCGGGTTCCACGGGTCCGTTGGCCTTGCACGTCGAAGCGCTCCAGATAGCCGGACCGGACGAGATGGGACAACGCGCTGGAGACCTGCATGGAATTTTTCAAATTCAGCATGTCGGTCATGTCCCGAATGGAAATGGTGACCTCAGCATTCTCCGGGCCGCAGAGCCGGTGCATCGCGGTGTAGAGATCGCGGATGATCACAGGTCCGGGATTGTTGCCGTCGATGAAGAACTCCTGCGTCCGCGTGTCGGCGTAGTTGAACAGGAGGTCGCATTCGGCTGGCTCGCCGTCCCGTCCTGCCCGTCCCGCTTCCTGATAGTAGGCCTCAACGCTGCCGGGAACATCGAAGTGCGCCACGAAGCGAACGTCGGACCGGTCGATGCCCATCCCGAAAGCATTGGTCGCGACGGCCACATCGTAGGTTCGGTCGAGAAACACATTCTGCGCCCACTCCCGGTCTTTGTCCTCCATGCCGCCATGGTAGGCGACGATCTTGATGCCTTTGGCAGCCAGCGTGGTGCTGACTTCCTCGACCTTTTTCCGGGTGGAGCAGTAGATGATACCGGTGCGCTGCGACTCGACTAGTTTTGTAAGGCGTTCGTATTTTTCGCGGTGTCCATCGCAATGCGAGACCCGCAAACTGAGGTTGGGCCGCTCGAATCCGCTGATGGTGACGAGCGGATCCCGCAGTTTTAGCACCTTCAGAATATCGGCCCGCACTTCCGGGGTCGCCGTTGCTGTGAAGGCGGCGGTTTGCGGGTGATTCAGCTTTTCCAATGCCTCGGACAATCGAATGTAGTCGGGGCGAAAATCATGTCCCCACTGGCTGAGACAGTGCGCCTCGTCGACGGCGAAAAGCGCGATCGGGACCTGCCGCAACGCGTCGATGAACGCTCCGCTGCGGAAACGCTCGGGCGCAACGTAGACGAGTTTGAACTTTCCGGCGGCAAGGTCGCGAAGCCGCTCGGATTGTTCGCCGGGCGAGAGCGTGCTGTTGATCATTGTCGCCGGAATGCCTTTGCGGACGAGCCCGTCGACCTGATCTTTCATCAGCGCAATGAGAGGACTGATCACCAGCGTGACACCTTCCATAACCATGGCCGGGAGTTGATAGCAGAGGGATTTCCCTCCACCCGTTGGCATCACGGCGAGTGTGTCTCGACCAGTTAACAATGATGAGACCACCGCCTCCTGGCCGTCAAGGAATTCGCCGAAGCCGAAGTGGTGTTCGAGCGCTGCATGCGGATCGCGGATCAAATGGGCATCGGAGGCGATAACGGTCATCGTGCTGTTATTATGAACAACTTCACAGTTATTGCATCTGGAAACGTAAGGAAAATTGCTTTCGTCTCCATGCGGTCAAGTCTATCGAATGTCCATGGAAGAAATCCGCATCGCCATTCTCGGGCACCGCTTCATGGGCCGCGCCCATTCGAACGCCTGGAGCCAGGTCAGCAAGTTCTTTGATCCGCCGTTCAAACCCGTTCTCCAAGTCGTCTGTGGACGCGACGAGGAGGACATGAAAACTTTCGCCGACCGCTGGGGCTGGGCCGAGGTCGCGACCGATTGGCGCGAGGTGGTGGCACGCGATGACATCGATGTCATCGACATTTGTCTGCCCACCCATCTCCACGCCGAGCCCGCCATTGCTGCCGCCGAAGCGGGAAAACATATCTTTTGTGAAAAGCCCGGTTGCCGGAACTCCGATGAATCCGAGGCCATGCTGGCCGCCGCCGGGAAAGCCGGAGTCGTCCACTATCTGAATCACAATTACCGTCGCTGTCCCGCAGTCGCTCTCGCCAAGAAAATGATCGATGCCGGGGAGATCGGCGACATCTACCACTGGCGAGGAGCCTATCAGCAAAGCTGGCTCGTGAATCCCGATCACCCACTCGATTGGAAGTTGCGAAAAGACACCGCCGCCGCCGGACCACTTTGGGATCTCGGTTCGCACGCAGTCGATCTGGCGCACTTTCTGGTGGGCGATTTCGCGAATATCACCTGCCAGGGAAAGCAGTTTATCAAAGAGCGACCGCTCGCATCCGACCCGTCGAAAACAGGGCAGGTCGAGGTTGAGTGCGTCGCAAACATGATGGGCGAATTCAAAAACGGAGCCCTCGCCACGATCGAGACAACGCGTTACGCGACCGGGCGACGCAACCGGCACACCTTTGAAGTCTACGGGACGAAAGGGGCGATCACCTGGGACATGGAGGACATGAACCGGTTGAAATTTTACGACAGCCGTGACCCCGATCACTTGAGCGGATTCCGCGACATCCTCGTGACTCAGCCGAGCCATGAATACGCCAACGCCTGGTGGCCTCCCGGACATATCATCGGATACGAGCACAGCTTCGTCCACGCCGTGGCGGACTTTCTCCAAGCGGTGAAAGACGGCAACGGGATCACTCCGGATTTCAACGACAACGTGAAGATCATCCGTGTTCTCGAAGCTGCATTAGAGTCAATGGATTCGGGTGCGAAGGTGACGATTTAGTGTGGCAATGGAGGGTCGAGTTCCACCTCGACCACGGAGAACCCTGCGTTGTCCGGCTATTCGGCTCCAAATTTGAGCGGGAAACTTCTTCGACCCATCACATTTTTCCGGGCGACTGTTGTCTTGAGTGGCGGCGAGCGCCAGCGAGTGGAATGTGACGCCCATCTGCCAAGACAGAGATACATGCGAAAGTTCTTCTGGCGGGTGGCTCTGTCGACCACTCGCTGGTGCTCGCCGCCACTTTCAGAGAAGCATTCAATGCTGCACGAAGATTCCCAGCCGAGATTCGAGCGCTCACCCAAAGCAAATTGTGACGGCGCGAAGTATAGCTCGAGCTCCTCCCGGGCAAGGTGCCTGTTGCCTCCATTTATCAATGTCCGGATGCGGCTCAATAGGGTAAAGTCGGTCGATCAACCCTGTTGAGTGAAGACTATGAACACGAATGCTCAGGACTCGTTGGCTTCGGTTTCGTCAGCCTTCCACGGCGCGTCTGGTCCAGCCAAGCTCAAATGTCCTGAGTCTGGATGGTGGTTTGAATGGGAAGGAATGGACATTGCGAAAGCCCTTCTCGATCTCGATCCAAAAGACATCCAATACGAGGATATCATTCATCCAATCGACGGTTCCTTCGTGCCAAGTTGGACGACTACGGATGCTCTCTTATGGCTCGTTCCGGGGATGATTCGTGTGTGTTTTGAGGTCGATTCTCAGACCGGAGATCAATTGTATCAGGATATTCTCACCGAACTTCACAAACGGCTCGCGGAAGACGGTCTGACGTTCTCTGTTCCCCAGATCGAATCACTTTTGAATGTCCATGAGGCTCTCTATTGCACGGAAGCGTTCGACTGGAGGCCTGACTCTCATTCGCATCCACTGCTCGAAGCCCAGAAGTCGGAGCACGCTTCCGGTCAGGCGTAAGACGACTCAAATCGTTACGTCTCAAGAATCTCGTTCACCACATTGCCGTAGACATCCGTGAGGCGGAAGTCCCGCCCTCCGTGAAAATGCGTCAGCGCTTCGTGATCGATTCCCATGATGTGGAGAAGCGTGGCGTGGAAGTCGTGGATATCGACTTTGTCGCGCACCGCGTAATAACCGAAGTCGTCGGTCGCCCCATGATGATGGCCCGCTTTGGTTCCGCCGCCGGCGAACCAGGTCGTGAAACCGTGCGGATTGTGATCGCGTCCGTTCTGATGGCGCCCGGTGATTCCGTCAAAAAATTCGAAGGTGGGTGTGCGGCCAAATTCGCTGCCGCAAATGACGAGTGTGTCGTCAAGCATACCGCGCACTTTCAGATCGTGCAGTAGACCGGCAATGGGTTTGTCGACGGCATTCGCATTTCCGCGGTGGCCTTTTTTCAATTCGGAATGCTGGTCCCACAGGTTTCCGTAGCGGGCAGTCGCGTGATTGACCGTGATGTAGCGGACACCTGCTTCGGAAAAACGACGAGCCAGGAGCAGGGCCTGCCCGAACTCATCGGTGTGATCGTCTCCGATGCCGTAGAGTTTTTTCGTGGCGGGGGATTCGGTGGAGAGGTCGAGTAACTCCGGTGCTTCGGTCTGCATCCGAAAGGCGAGCTCCATTTCGTCGAGTTCTGCGGCCGAGTCACGGGAACCATTGATCTCCTGAATGAAATCGATGTGCCTGTCCTGATTGGGAAACTGGGCTTCAAGATTTTCCCACATTAAATTTTTGGCTTTGTCAGGACGGTCGATCGCAGTGCCACCGAAAGTGGCCGGGAGGAATCCGGTGGGTCTGTTCGGATCCGTCGGGGTGATGTCGATGTAAGCGGGCAGGTTTTCATTCATCGATCCGAGCCCATAGACCAGCCAGCTGCCAAGCGTGGGGCGGACCTCGATGGGAACGCCCGTGTGGAGAACGCGCTTCGCCGTGACGTGGTCATTGCTCGAGTGGTTGAGCGAGTGGATGAAGCAAAGGTCGTCGATGTGACGGCTGTTGATCTCGGGGAACAGATCGCTCGCATAGGTGCCGCTTTCTCCCCAATTCTTCCAACCGAAAGGCGAGGGGATCACAGTGCCCTGCTTCGCAAAGGTGAACTCAGGAGGACGGATCGAGGCCGGGAGCGGTTTCCCTGCGAATTTGTCGAGGGCAGGTTTGTGATCGTAGGAATCAATCTGGGACAGCCCGCCTTCGAGAAAAATGTAGATGATGCGTTTGGCGAGCGGACGATGCTGCGTCGGTGCAGCGATGACCGAGCTTTGCGCCAGCAGATCGGCGGCGGCAATGGAGCCGAGGCCGAGAAAGCTATCCCGCAACCAGGTGCGGCGGGAGAGGGAGCTGTTGCAGCAGTTATTCAAGATGGCTGAAGGCTTTGGAGGAAAAAAGACCGAGGCAAACGCGGGACCAGGCTTGTGGTTCTGTCAGGCCTGCGTTGTCGATGCCGTGTTTGGCGTAAGCGATCATGGCGGCGGCGGTCTTGTTGTCTGCGGGTCGCCCTAGAATGGTCTCATGAATGTGTTGGACCCGTTCGGTGGTATCGGGATAGGCGGCGACGGTGAGTTCAGCGAATTTGTCAGCGTAGTAGCGGGGGAGGGGATTGTTGAGCCACCAGAGTGCTTGCTCCGAAGTGACGCTGCTGTCGCGCGTATGCATCGGGCGGCCGGAAATGTCGAATCCGAAGAGCGGGAACATTTTTCGAATCTCGACGCCGAGTCCCAGCGGTGAACGCGACGAAGTGAGAATATATAGAGCGCGGTCTTTTGATTTTGACGTGTCCAGTGGCGTTGCCGGTTCCTGGCGCGGGACTTTCCCAATCGTCGTGAGCATCGAATCGTAAATAGTTTCGACTTCTAATCGGCGTCTCGGAAAATGGGTGAGAAGAGTACTATCGGGATCGAGCTCATTCCTTTCTGAGGAAGCCCGGTAAGTGTCCGAATTGAGAATGAGGCGTTGGATGTGTTTCACGGACCAACCGCTTTCGATGAACTCGGCGGCGAGCCAGTCGAGCAACTCGGGGTGCGTTGGGGGAATTCCCTGTCGACCAAAGTCATCCGTGGTGCGCACCAGGCCGGTGCCAAAGTGCCAATGCCAGATGCGGTTGACCATGACGCGTGCTGCGACGGGGTTGGCTGGATCGGTCAGCCATTCGGCGAATTGGAGGCGACCGCTTTCGCTCAACGGGACAGCGAAATTTTCGGGCGGGATGGGAGCGCTCATCGAGGGAACGCCGCGCGGGACGGGATCGCCCTCGGTCCGGTAAACATCGCCTCCCGGATGAACAGCGAGATCACCGGGATCGGGTGAGTCGGTGACTGAAAGCGTCAATTCTGGAGAGGGGAGCGTGACGTCGAGAGTGGCGATATCGGCTTCGATCTGCTCGACTTTCTTCCCGGCGACTGCGTCGAGAAAGGGAATGGTGTCAGCAAGAGCCGGTTCCCCGAGGGCGGCGTTCCAGTGGTCAGTTGGGAATTTCGGGCTTCCAGCAATGAGTTGGAATCGGTCGAGCGAGGGAAACGGCTCGTTCTTTTTTACTTTGAGTCTGATGTGGCACGAACCTTCTTTCAACTGCCCGAGCGGAATCGCTTCCCAACGAAAGTGTTGCGGGGACTCTCCATAGGTCGGCTCTCCGAGAACCCGTTCTGGATTCGTATTTCCTTCGATCTCAAGTTCAACCGGTGAAGGCTCCGCCGCCGCGTAGCGCACCATCAGTGTGTAGGGGCCTGTTCCCGGAATGAGGATTCGGTATTTCGCCCACTGATCAAGGCGACGGCGGGAAGCAAGGACTTCGAGGTCGCCGACTTGTTTTGTCTTTAGATTCTTGTGTCCGGCAAAGTCCTCCGCCTCGAATTCTATGACTGATGTCCATCCCTCCCCGATCGCAATTCGCTCTCGCTGTTGGAGGAGAATCGTCTCCCGCTCTCCCAGTAGTGTTTTCCGTTCGGCGGCAACTCTTTCGGCTTCCCCGAAATAGTCGTCTTCCGCCAACGGGCTGACCGCTCTCGGTCGACCGTCTTTCCATTCCTTAGAAAAATACTCAGTGACCTCCGTGCTGCGGAACATGCCGGCGAGTGCGTAATAGTCGCGCGTCGGAATGGGATCGAACTTATGGTCGTGGCAGCGGGCGCAGGCAAAATCCATCGCCAGAAAGGCGCGGGTGGCGGTGGAAATCTGCTCATCAATGATATCGAGTCGCAGCTTGTTCGGATCGGTGCATTCGTCAAACCACTGCCCAATCGAGAGAAACGCGGGAGCGATGATGCGGTCAAAATTGCCCTTTTCAGACTCCGGTAGTAAATCCCCCGCGAGTTGTTCGGTCACGAACTGATCGTAGGGTTTGTCAGAGTTGAAGCTTCTCACCACATAATCGCGATACGGCATTGCCAAATCGGTGCTATCGATGCCGGGGACCTGGATCGTGCCCTGCACATAGCGCGCGATGTCGAGCCAGTGACGCCCCCAGCGCTCCCCGTAATGGGGGGAGGCGAGAAGGCGGTCGACGAGATTTCTCCACGCATCCGGCGATTCATCGGCGATGAAAAGGGCGATTTCCTCCCGTGTCGGCGGCAATCCTGTGAGGTCGAGCGTGATCCTTCTCAGTAAAGTGTAGCGATCTGCAGGGGCGTTTTGCCCCAATCCTGCCTCGTCAAGCTGGGCCTGGACGAACCAATCGACCGGATTTTCACCAGTCGGAACCGGCTTTTTCACTACCGGGCGCAGTGACCAGGGCTCCGAATCCGCCCACGCTCCGGCGCTGAGCGCCAAAACGGCGCACAATACAGGGATTCGGAACTGGCTCGATGAGGTCACTTGAAAAGAGGGGCATGGAAATTCATCTTACACGTCATACGCGGGGTTCGATCCGAAGGGCACGCCGACGGTGCTATGTTCGACAGGCAGGGCAAGCTGTGGTTCATTAAACGGCAAATTTTTCCGCGCCGCCCCGAATTTCAACCAGTTACAATATATCACAATGGCCTCCACATATCACCTACCCCGCGTCAATCCGTGCTTCGTCACGCACAACCTCGCACTTGGCGGCGCGCAGACGGCGGTTTTGCGATACATCAATGCTCTGCCTGAATGGGTGCGCGAGCGGACGACTCTGTATTCGCAGTCTGATGACATGCCGTTGCTCGATGTGGCGGAGAAAGACGGTTTTTCCTGCGGAAAAGTCACGCGTGAGGCTCCGGCTGACCCTTCAAACTGGTTTCTCAGCTACGGCGATGTGACGGGACTGCCGCAACGACCGACCTCGCTGGTGCTGCATTCCTGGGACGATGCCGGATGGCGTTTCATTGACCGCGCCTACGACAATTTGCATGGCATGACCGTGGCCGGTGTTTCGCAGAAAGTGCTCGATCGCTATGCCGGATGGGCAAAAGAGAAAGGTCACCACATCGCCGGCGTCATGCGTCCTCCGGTATCCGAGTTCACTTCCGCAAAAGGGAAATACGACGAAAAAGGCCGACTCGTTGTCGCCTGGATGGGGCGTCCGCTTGAGTCGAAGGGCCTCATGACTCTCCCTCATCTGCTCGCAGCTGAGCCTCGCATGGTAATTCGTGCCTGGACAGGAGCAGAGACCGCTGGTCTTGAATACACCCAACGGGTGCAGGCTGAAGCGCTTGCGAAGGTCAAGGATCTCGCCACAAAGCTTGGCGTGGCAGATCGACTCGATATTCGCCCGCTCGATTTCAATCCTTTCAACTACAGCCATCGTCTCGAAGGCTGCCACGCCCTGCTTGGCAACAGCGAGAAGGAGGGCTTTCTTCTCACCGCAGCCGAGGCTCTCAGCTGCGGAATCCCGGTCGTTGTGACCAACACTTGTGGGGTTGCCGATCTCGTGAAAAATGGCCGCAACGGCTACGTGATTGATTGGAACGCGAACCCGAAAAAACTCGCAAAAACTGCTCTTCGTGCGCTTTTAAAGGCCGCGAAGCTCTCCAGCGTCGATTGCCTTGCCTCTGCCGCTGATCTCTCGCTATGTGCAGATTATGCCAGCGCCAATCGCCGCATTCTCGGCGAGATGACCGGCACTTCACTCGATCATTCCGAGGCTCGCGTCACGATCGGACTTCGTATCCATCAGGGAACGGATGTCTCGAAACTGGACGATGCGGTCAGCAGCCTCGCTTCGCAGACCTACAAAAAGTTTACGGTGAAACTGCTCGTCGACGGTCAGTGGTCCTTCGGCGAAACGCTCGCCAAACGCTACGGTTTGCCGCTGATCTGCACCGGTCTCGATCCCGATATCGAACATTGCAGCTGGCTCCACCGCCAGGCTGTTGCCGAGTGCACGACCGAATTTTACAAGCCGCTCGACTACGATGATCAGATCACACCGACCTACCTCGAGCGGGCTGTTCACATGATCGAGCAGAAGAAAGTCGACGTGTATGGCTGTCTTTTGCTGACATTGGAAAATGGACAGATCTCCCCGCGCCTCCACTGGCCGAACAAGGGCGTCGACACCATGTTCACCGGCAATTCTGACGACAACATGCTGCCGCATTCTTCGGTTCTCATGCGTGCTGAAGTCGCCCGACGTGCCGGAAACTACCAGGAGCGTGCCATCGGCCTCGGTGCCGATGATTACCATCTCTGGAATCGCATTCATGGAGTGGGCGGCACCTTTTTCCGTGACGACGAAGTTCGCAACGTGGTCTACCGCATCCACGAGCAGAATTCGCTCAACATCCGTCGTGCCCGATTCGGTGATCAGTCGAAGAGTCACAGGAAATCGCTTCTACAAAAAGCCGCTACCGCCGCTGGTATTACCGTGATGGCCGCGCCTGCATTTGGCGGATCCGCCAGTATCCAAGATGGCGCTGCACCGGCGGACGATAGCAAGCAAAAGGCTACTGCGAGCGAGACGAGCACACCGCAAAAGACCGATCCGCCGCACTCTTGAGCTGCATCAGCCTCACCAGCCGGCGAATTCTTTTGGCTAGCGCGTGCTGATCCAGGAGGTGAGATACAGCGAACCGGTCTCCGGGATTCGCTCGACAGATAACGTGTAGTTGCCGTTCGAGGCGCACTTCGGAGTGACTGGCAAAAAGCCCTCATCTGCAAGATCAGCGGCCGGAGATTTGCGACGGGTGCTCCTGGAACGACGTAGAGATCAGGTCTGGTAGAACACGGATCATCCGCGTGATCTCAAACGATGTCAGCCCTTTGTTGGAATAGCGTCTGGAAACTCGAATAGATGACCGACAAATAAATTCAACGTTTTTGGGCGATCAAGCTTGATATTATCGAAAATATGGAATTTATTGTAAGTTAGGAATAAATGATTACCTCTGAGCTTACAGTTCCAGATGACACGGCTTCGGCCGGGTCTGCCGAAGCAGTCCCTGCGTCCGATCCGCGTTTCGATTTCTATGAAGAGATCGCGGCGAACTTCGGCACGCCTTTCTATCTCTATGATGTTGAGAAAATCGAGCGTCAGATCTTTTCGCTCAGAACCTTGCTTCCATCTCCCACGAGATCTCGATTGCTCTATTCTTTTAAGGCAAATCCTCTTCCCTCTGTGGCGGCCGAGATGAAGCGCGGCGGATGTGTTGCAGATCTCACCTCACAGGGAGAGGTGGCCGCGGCACGCGACGCGGATTTTGATCTTTCGGCGGCACTCTATGGCGGACCGGGAAAAAGCGAGCGGGAACTCGCTTTTGCCATCGCCTCTGGAATTCGAAATTTTTCAGTAGAATCGGAGCACGACCTGACCCACTTGGCGGCATCTGCAACCGCTGCTGGCGTCCGCGTGAAAGCACTGCTGCGGATCAATCCGCTGGAAGCTCCCAAAGCAAAACTCGCCATGTCCGGTGTCGCGAGTCAGTTTGGCTTCGAAGAGGCAGAGCTTCGCGAAAACGGGCGACGTATTGTTGGGCGAGCAGGGGAATCGGTCTCCGTTGTCGGCATCCATATCTATTGGGGCACACAAATTGGAGATGTGGATGCGCTGATGGAGTGCTTCTCACAGACTGTCCGGATCGGCGAAGAACTCTCCGTCCAACTTGGATTTCCTTTAGAAATTTTGAATCTTGGTGGAGGATTTCCCTGGCCGTATTCGCATGTCGGGGAAGGACCCGATCTCAGTCCGCTTCGCGAGCGATTAGCTGCGTTGCACGCTGAATCCGGAGCGGCAAAAACAGCCGAGTGGTGGTTCGAGTCGGGCCGTTATCTCGCAGCTTCCTCCGGCACGCTGGTTTCCAGAGTGATGGACATCAAACTCTCGAAAGACGACAAGCGCTTCCTGATTCTTGATACCGGCATTCATCATCTCGGCGGAATGGCAGGCCTTGGGCGCATTCCCCGCTTTTCGATCGATCTCGAAACAAGCGGTGCTGCCGCAGACAGTGAAGAAATCACCGTCGACGTGGTCGGCCCTCTCTGCACACCGCTCGACTGCATCGGGCGGCGTATCAGTCTTCCCGAGCCAAAAGTGGGAGATCTCGTGGCCGTATCGAACGTCGGTGCCTACGGGCCGACTGCCAGCGTATCTAATTTTCTCAGTCGCCCTGCTCCCGCTGAAGTCACACATCGCGGCACCGAAATTCTCTCCGCTCATTGCCTGAAGAGCGGTCATACCCGACTCCGTTAATTCCTTTCCATCATGCACACCGCCGAATCGCTCGCAAAACTGGAAGCCGTCGTCCGGCCTCATCTCAAATTTCTCAAGCCCGACGACGCGCTGAGTCCTGAGCAAAGTCTCGGCGAGGCAGGGCTGGACTCCATGGCCTCGATCGACTTGCTGCTCGACCTGGAGGACGCCTTCGAAGTTGCGATTCAAGACGATTTGCTGACGGAGAATTCGTTCGCGAATCTTGTCGAGATCCAGAATCTGATCAACGAGTCGCGCGCCTGATCCTGCGGGTCACCTTTAACCGACTTGATTTCGCCTTCCGGGGCGTTGACATCCAAAACAGTTCGCTCCATCGTTTTTGACGTTACCCCATGACGTGGGAACGCCCTACCCGATGAAAGCAACTACCAAAGATATCGTCAGGATTCTGATCGCCATTATCCTCCCGCCGCTCGGCGTTTTCCTGCAAGTCGGGATCGGAGTTCAGTTCTGGATCAACATTGTCCTGACACTACTGGGATACATTCCCGGCATCATCCACGCGGTCTACATCATTGTGACGCGGGGATCGAAGTGAGGGGTCTGATCAAACAGGGGTAAGTTGCGGAACCAGTCCTGCTGAGTCGCCGCAAGGGACTCGCTCGCCTACTTAGTCGTCGGTGAGGTGCTTGATGTCCTCGACGATTTCGTCTGTTTTTTCACGAACGGTCTCTTTTGCGTCATTCACAAGTTGGCGGCCTTGATCGGCCATTTTTTCTTTAAACTCCTTCGCCGAATCACCGTAGATTTTGTTTTCCTTACGCGTCCGGGGAAGGGCAAAGGCCGCGAGGAAACCGGCGGCCATCGCGCCGAGACACATGGCCACGGGGTATTTTTCTTTTCCCCGGTAGAACGTGTTTTCGGTCTTCTCGGTGAGCGGGTACTTCTCCTCCGAGGCAGTTAGGCCGACTGATTCTTCCGTGCCATTTTCGCGTGATTGAGCAGAATCCCGGCGCCTGTTCAACGAAGGCTTCGGGAGAAAGATTGAGGCCAAGGCAAGTGCACCAAGGGCGATTGGCAGCGGATGTTCCTGAATGACTCCCCCCGTCTTCCGGCCGATGCGGGCGGCGGATCGTTTCATTGAGTCAGTGTCGACCGACTCAATTTGTCCCTGCACCCAGTCACCTGCATTTTCGATGTAGCGGTCTGGATTCAATTTCTGCGAAAGAGCGTCGACGGTTTTGTCCATCCTCTCTCGAGTCGAATGAATCTCGCCTTCGATGGCGTCTACAGATCGGGGTTCCTCGCCGTTGATGTCTTGTTTTTCCTTATCCATGAAGTTTTTCCTCTGCCCATTCTTTGGCGCCCTTCAGCGTCTTCACCGTGCGTTTGGGCTTCAGCTCTTGCGGTGATAACTTTTTCTTCGCGATCAGGATGGCGATGATGCCGACAATGGCCATGAGTAAGCCGGCGGAACTCAGTCCAACGAGAATGGAGGCCGTCGTGCTGAGTCCGGTTAACTGGATGAGTGCCACGATTCCGACAGCGGCGGCGAAGAGCAGGATCACAAATCCGACCGCAAGGACAGCAGCTCCTGCAGCCATGATGATCGCTCCACGTCCGGCTTTCCGAAACGACTCGGTGATCTCGGCCTTAGCGAGTTCAGTCTCCTGGTAGAGTAATTGGAAGACGTCGTCGATTAGCGATCGAATCAATTCGAAAATACTGCGCGGCATTCGCGAGGCATCCGGCTCGGCATTTTCTTCAGGATCCATTGCTTCGATTCGTGGCGCAGTGCGAACGGTCACGCGTCGTCTAAGTCTTCGTCGAGCTCTGTTGCCTTAATGAAGCGACCGGCAAGAAATCCGGCCAGCACCAGGCCGCCCAGCACGATGCCGGGATGTTCCCGAACGAACTGCTTTGCGTCAGCGGTGACTTTTTCGGAGTCGTTTATCTCGAAGTAGTCTGCGACCTCGCCGACCTTGTCCGAGACGATGTCCATGCCCATTTTGAGATATTCCGGTTGATTGTCGTCGAGCTGCTGACGGGCTGTGCGGGCGATGTCCTCCAAGTTCCGGACATGTGAGGAAGCCGAGTCGACCAGCACATTGGCGCGGGATTTTGCACTTTCCCTGGCACGCTTCTTGATCCCTTCGCCCTGTTCTTTAAGCTTATCCCTGGTGGCTGTGATGGTTTTTCCAGCCTTGGATACCGGCTTCTGGCTGTCGCCGCCAGGATCCTGAGCGGGCTTCGTTTCGGGGGAATCGAGTTCGGGATCTGATTTCATGTTAGTTCCTTTTCCGCGACGGGTGTGCCACAGGGAAACGAATCACGATACTCCCATGAGATCAACGAAGATCCTCCATGCTGTTTCCGGCTTTTCTCTGTTCATCTGATAGGGCTCTCCACCATCAATGCTGACGATGGATCCCCTTTTGATAGATTCCGCCCGCGATTCCGACGGGCCGGAATGGATCGTTGCCCTTGGATCGCTCTTCGGTCGGCCAGTACAGGCCCATCATCCAGACTTTTGCTTTTCCAAAGCCTCGAGAATCACGCGCGCTACCTCCGTGCCGAGGTAGGCCGAACCTTCTGCGGAAAAGTGAACGTCGCCGTCTTTCTGAATTTCCTCGAGTTTTGGCTTCGTGAAGCCCCACAAGTCGTCGACGGCGATTCCGTTATCCGCCATCACTTTAGCCGCGATACGGTTGTAAAGCTCGGCGTCTCCCGGTTTCCACATGCCTTTCGAGGAATTCGGTATCGGAGTGGTGCTGGCCCAGATCAGCGTCGCTCCGGTAGCCTGCAATTTTGCGACCAGATCGCGAAGATTCTGTTCGTATTGCTTCTCGGTGCTGCGCCTCACGGCATCTTCGGTCGTGTGCGGAACTCGATCTTCTTTCGCAGTGCTACCGAGATAGTGCATGACGTCGTGCAGGCCCCAGTTGAAGTGGATTACATCCCACTTACCGTCAGCCAGCCACTTGTCGATGTATTTGAGTCCGGTGGCGGTGGGCCCGCCATTGGCTTTCGGCCGGTGGACATTGGCCTTTCCCTGAAGCGCCTTGCGAACAGGTAGGGTGTAGCCCATCGATATCGAATCGCCGATCAACAAAACTAGCGGCAGACCCTCGACATCCTCGACGGCTTCGAAGGACGGATGCGAGGGAGTGACGGCTTTTTTTTGCGTCTCGTTTTTTTGCGCCATCAGTGGCAGGCAAGTAGCGATCAGCAGCGAGGGAATAAGGATAACTTTTATGATTGGATTTGTGGTTGAGGGAATGCGTTTCACTGGGAATTAAGATTTCTTCAATTCAGTCTCCTAGTAGTCGTTGGAGCGGGCTTTGCTCAATTTACCGATTTCGGAGTCGATGCGGCGCTTGAGTTTTTTGACCGTTGGCGCCGAATCGGAATCCTCGATGCGGTTGTGCATTTCGTGAGGGTCTGCGGCAAGGTCGTAGAGTTCGTCGGCCTCCTGCAAGTTAGGGTAATGGATGTATTTCCAGTCGCCGTCGCGTATCATTTGCCAAGAGGGAAACGAACGGCTGGATTTTTCCATGAAGTACTCGGCAAAAAATGATTTTCGCCATTCGACCGAATTCGCACGCGGCCCGTCGAATAGAGGACGCAGTGATTTCCCCTGGATCACCGGCGGCACCGCGATTCCGGCAATATCGAGAAAAGTCGGCGCGAGATCGACGTTGAGCACGAAGCGGTCGCTCACTGACCCCGCCTTTATCAGCGCCGGATAACGCATCAAAAGCGGAATGCGGATCGATTCCTCGAAGGCAACGCGCTTCTGATTGAAGACACCATGCTCGCCTTGCAGAAAGCCATTGTCGCTCGTGAACACGAGCAGAGTCTGGTCTAGAATGCCGTGCTTTTCGAGTGTGGCGAGCAATTGACCGACACCGTCATCGATCGACTGCAGCGAACTCATCTGATCGCGAATATTCGACTCGGGATCTTTACCCCGTCCCCAGCGCGGTTCTTGTGGTTCTGGCAGGCGGTCGAGGTTCTCGATGGCTTCAAATTTGGCTTTTTTCGGATGGGTGAAAGGTAGAGGTGTGCCGGTGATGCGCGCATCAGCGGTGGGCTGGTCGCTAAGGTCATCTGCGGCGCTTGCTGGCGGTTCGTAGCGGAAGTCGGCGTAGTTATTCTCATGGCGCGACGCGGGTAGGTAGGGAACGTGGACGGCTTTGTGGGAGAGGTAGAGAAGGAACGGCTTATCGGGATTCTTTTCCACGGACCCATCGACGAAGTCGACTGCTTTGCGGTTCAAATAGTCGGTCATGTAGCCGCTGAGTTGTAGGCGTGTTCCGTTCTCATTGACGATCGGATCCCTATACTGGCCTTGACCTTTGAAACTGATCCATTCGTCGAATCCCGGACGACGCGTGTCGTCGAAACCTATGTGCCATTTCCCAATGAAACCAGTTCGGTAGCCGGCGCTCCGCAAAAATTGCGGGTAGGTGATGAGTCGGTCGCCCAGTATACCAATGCCATTGGTGTCGATGTTGTAGATTCGGTGGGTGCTCGCGTAGAGGCCGGTCAGAAAGCTCGCGCGGCTCGGTGAACAGATCGGCGTGGTGACGTAGGCATGTTTGAAATTGATCCCTTCCGCAGCCAGGCGCTCGATGTGAGGTGTGTGGATGTGGGCATTGCCATTGCAAGCGAGCCCGTCGTAGCGCAGATCGTCAGCGATGATGAAAACGATGTTGGGTCGATTGGCCGGCAAGGGAGATTGCGCAGCAGCGCGAAAACCCCCCACGGGGATCACCAGAAGAACAATCAGAAGATTACGGGAAATCATCAAAGAGAAACGGGCGGGGCAGGAGAAAATCAGTCGATCAAATTATTCGTGATCACATTTCCGTTCCCTTCCGGTACATCGATGGCCTGCGTTTCCTCTTCGCCGTTGCGCTTCCAATCTGTGATGAGATTGCCGGTGATCAAGTTTCCCCGGCCTTTGTCGTTGGCGAAGACCGCTTCACCGATGAGCCCGGAGAAAGTGTTCCCGGAAACGTTGACGTGGCTCGCGCCGTCGATCCTGACACCTGTCCCCATGTCGATCTGCATCGGCTTCTCATGTTCAAGCAGGCGTTTTTCCTCTCCACCGATATAGCTGTTGCAGAAGCTGTTTCCCGTGATCGCGATCCGTCCACTATCCGGTCCGACTCTTACCGAGAATTCGTGGACGAGAGTGAAGGTATTGGCCGACACCGAGCAGCCGTGGGCATCGCGCAGATCAATTCCGCCTTTCAGTTCATGGGCAATCACGTTGGCGCTCAGCGTGATTCCATAGCAATCCCGGTCGAGGATGATCGCGGTGCCGTTGCATTCTTCGATCATGTTTCCGGAAAGGACAGAGCCATAGGTGTTCTCAATCACGACGCCGTTCCCGAGATGATCGTCGAGGTTGTTTCCATTCATGCAGAGGTTGAAAGCGTCGATGCAGCGAACACCGTCGAAATTCTCTTCAAAATGATTTCCATTTACGACGATGTCGTGCGCGCCATCGATGAAAAGGCCTGCTTCCTTGTTGTAGGTCAGGATCGAATCCGCGACGCGCGGGTCTTCATAACAGTCGATCAGGGAGATGCCGTGGCCGCCATGATGATCGACCGACACCCCGTGGATGAAAATTTCCTGGATTCCTTCCGCTAAAATTCCATGACCGCTCTTCTCGTTGCCGGAGATCCGAAAATTTCCCAACTGAATCCGCCAGAGCCTGGCTTTCGGATCTGAATCCAGAGTGGGGGGGCGGAGGACCATGGCAGGTTCTCCCGCTTCGTTCACATTCTTGATATGAGTGGAGGGTCCCGCTCCTTCAATCCGTGTTTCCGGTGTGTAAATTAACAGAGGTTCGGAGATTTCGAACGTTCCCGGCGGGAGTTGGACAATCCCTCCTGAATCAGGCAGCTCATCGATCGCCAACTGGAGGCTGTCAAACTTGGATGCGTCGATGGCGACCGGCGGGGTGTCTGCCTTTAAAAAGGAAAAGGTAAACAGGGAGCAGAAAAAAATGATTCGAAATGTCTTCATGAAGAGGATTGAAAGAAATTCCTCCCTTTCCCGCAATCGCCTTTCGTGATTATTCTCCCTCAATCGTGTATGGTGGCAGCCGGAAATGAGCTCAAAACTTGTTAACTTCGCCCGTCCCCGGGGCATTTGTTAGAGTATGTCGGATACCGATCCCAACGACAGCGACTTTGTCGCCCTGCTGACTGAGCATCAGGCGGCGATCCGCTACTATGTCTCTTCGCTGCTGCCCGGCGACTCCCGGGCCGCCGATGTGGCCCAGCAGGCGAATCTGACGCTATGGGAGAAACGCGACGACTTTGAATCCGGCACGAATTTTAAAGCATGGGCCTTTGCCGTGGCACGCTTCGAGGTATTGAATTTTCGCAAAAAAGAGGCACGCGACTCGAGACTGCTATTCAGCGATGAACTCGAAGAAATCATGGCAGGTGAGCTGGCCTCGGCTTCCGAGGATTTCGATATTCGACGCGAGGCGCTGTCCTCTTGTCTCAAAAAGTTGAAACCGACTGAACTTGCTTTAATCCGGCACAGGTATTTCGAATCCGCACCGCTCAAGGAATTCGCGGCGGCGAACAATCGCAGCGCGGCAGGGCTGAAAGTGACGCTTCATCGCATTCGCAACGGCCTTGCCGGATGCGTCGAACGGCAACAGGCTAGAAGGGAGGCCGGAGTATGAATTCGATGTCAGATGAAGAGCGCGACCAGCTCATCGATGCATTGCTCGAAGGCGACATTTCGGAGGCTGACTTCGTGCGGCTCGAGGCCGAGATGATCGTCGATGAAGCTGCCCGGCAAGCGTATTACAACCGGCAGAAATTGCAGACAGGTCTCGTTCTCGACGCAGAGGAGTATCATTCGGGAGCGTCCACCGATACGTCTGCAATCGGTGGACGACAGAGATCCTTTCGCTTCGATGGATTGACTATTTCTGCTGCGGCAGTCCTCGCGATTGTTGTCGGGCTGATCGGATGGAAAATTGGTCAGGACTCCGAGCGCGCCCGTATCACTCGTACAGGCGAAGCCGTCGTCTCGGGATTCGGAGTAGTAGCCGGCCCGGTTGGCGGAACATGGACAGGCAGCAAATTGCGCGAGGGCGATCTCGTCCCCGGGGGAGAACTCACACTCGAATCAGGCATCGCTGCGGTTGAACTTTTCAGCGGTGTCGAGTTGCTCATTCAGGGGCCGGCTCGTTTCGAAGTTCTATCCGGAATGGAAGTCAAACTCACCAGCGGTAGCGCTCAAATAAGAGTTCCTGGCGTCGCGAAAGGCTTTCAGATCACGACACCTTCAGGAAAGATCGTTACCGACGAAGGGGAATTCAGCCTCCAGATCGAGGGAAATGCAGAGCTCGTTCAGGTGGTCGTTGGATTCGTGAGTTGGAATTCAGGCGATTCCCAAAACAGTCTCGTTGCGGGGGAGGGAATGCGCCGAAGCGGCGACGGCGGCTTTTCTCCGGCAATCGAATCGCCCGAAACGATGGATGAGACCGAGGCCCGTCTCGCTGCCAGTCGCGAAATTCGCCGCTCTGAATGGGAGTCTCGTTCGGTGGGATTGCAAGAGGACCCACGCCTACTCCTCTACCTGTCCGCTGCCGAGGCAAACCGGTCGAAATCCGTCCTTCCCGATCTCTCCCCGGCAAAAAACAATGGCACCATTGTCCGCGCTGAGCGAACTGCAGATCGCTGGGGGCAGGCCGACGGAGCGATCGATTTCAGTCCGACCGGCAGTCGGGTCCGTGTCGACGTGGGCGGCGAGCATGAATCGCTCACTCTGATGTGCTGGGTGAAAATCGACGGCCTCGACCGCTGGTACAATTCGCTCTTTCTCACCGACGGTCACGAACTGCACGAGCCCCACTGGCAGATCATGGACGATGGGCGCCTATTCTTCTCCGTCCGCGCTCGTGAGGCAAAAGGAAAGCCCGACAAGTTCATCGCCTATTCGCCTCCGGTCTGGACACCCGCGCAGAGCGGGCAGTGGATGCACCTCGCCACCGTCTACAATGGAGAAAGTTCGACCATTGCCCACTACGTGAACGGCGAGGTCGTCAGCATCGAGACCATCCCCGAGGCGCTTCGCCCCGACAAGGTCGTCATCGGCCCCGCGTCCGTCGGCAACTGGAGCGAGCCCCGCTACCGGACCGACGCCGGGTTCACCATGCGAAATCTGAACGGTGCCATCGATGAGTTTCTTCTCTTCAGCGCTCCGCTGAGCGCCGGAGAGATCGAGGAGCTCTACGAGGCGGGGATGCCGTAAGGTTGAACTAGTTTTTGCGGAGTTCCTGAAACTCGTTGTAACTCTCCCACGCGATGCGCTGCAGATCGGCGAGGTCTTTGCCGGTAAATTGACGGGCGATGGGTTCGCCATCACGATCTTTGTCTTTCTCCTTGTCGTTGAAAAAGCGAATGTCGGTGATCGTATCGGTCTTCAGACCAACAGGGCTTTTGTCGAACATGGCCGCGTAGATCGTGCAGGCCGTCAGGTAAGCCATTGTGTGATTGAGGTGCGCGTCGTTGATAAATCGAAGTGTGAAATCGGGACGCTCAGTCTGAACGTTGAACGCGACGAGAGACATCGGTGCAACCGCGACGTCGAGTTGGTTGGCGAGTGTTGCGATCGCCTTCTCTTTCTTCATCACGACTTCGCGATCAGGAGCGCTTTCGAGAGGTTTTGCGTTCTGGGTACCGGGAGTGGTCTCGTAGAGGATGACCCGGGCGCCCTGTGCCTTGGCGAGTTCAGTGAACTTGGGCGCATACTCGGCATACAAGGACGACGCGCCTTTGAGATCATCGCGATAGGATTGAAGTACGACGATGTCCCAGGTTGTGCGTCGATCTTCCAGATTTGCGAGGAGATCTTTATATCGGTTGATGGCACTTTTCGCGTAGTTGTCTTTCGGGTCTTTCTCGACCTCTGCTCCAAGTGATACCAGATTCGCTTCGATCTGTGTTTTTGTCAGGGCGTTAAGATTGACGATGTCCTGTGTTCGGAGACGCCAATGATCCACGAGACGGCGTCCACCGTAGATGACAGTCGAGACGTTGAATTCGAGTCCTGGATGAGACTCCTCAGCCATTGCTTTCACGACCTGAGATAGGTTGTGGCGAGCGGTGTAGCTGTTCCCGATGAAGAGGACGTCGAGCGATTTAGTTTCGTCGTCCGACTTTTTCTCTTCGGCAACAATCGTCGAAATCGATCCAAGAACGAAATAAGCGAAAAGGGAGGATAAGAAACGTCTCATCCGAAATTCTATGCGTGATTCGTTTCGCCTCCAGTGCGCGAACGCGTTTGCACGCGAAGTCTAGCGCCGCGTGATCGGGCCGATCACGGCTACCTGGTGCAATCACATCACACCAATCCGTCCATCTCCGAATCGCTGGTCGAGAATGTCTCAAACTCGAGGCCGAGACGATGGAGGGAATTGAGATAAAGATTCGGCAAGGGGTAGTTGTTCTTCTGGTCGAAGGCTAGGTGCCGCCCGTGTTTGTAGCCGCCTCCGGCAAACAGGACCGGCATGTTGCGGTTGTCATGTGAAGAAGCATTGCCGAGGTTCGATGTCATGATCACCATGGTTTCATCGAGAAGACTTCCGTTGGTCCCGGGCGCGCTATCGAGCTTGCGCAAAAAGTCGCCCCACTCGTCGATCACCGCTTGCTCGACGAGGGCAAGTTGATCAATTTTCTCCTCGTCCCGTCCGTGGTGACTGAGGGAGTGGTAGCCCTGGTCAACGCCTTCGAGACTGTTGACCTTGGCACTTCCGGGGATGTGGAGAGTCACGAAGCGGGTCGAGTCTGTTTGGAGCGCGAGGAAGACAATCTCAAGCATGGCCCGTTCGATAGTGATGGCGTCTCCCTTGTTAAGCCCACGCGGGAGTTCAGCATCGACTTTAGGTTTCGGTTGGCGGACCCACGCTTCGTTGGCTTGTAGTCGCGATTCGAGATCGCGGACGCTGGTGAACCATGAGTCGAGTTTCTCTTTGTCGCCTTTTCCGACTTCACGTTCGAGGGCTTTGGCTTCGGCGCTGATGACGTCCATGACGCTGCGTCCGCTTCGGATAAGCTCGGCTTGACGGTCTTGCTCTTTCTCATCGTCGTCGACGAAAAGTTGAGCGAAAACTTTGACCGGATCAGTCGTCGCAGGAACCATCGCGCCATTTTCGGTGTAGGAAGGGCTGGATTCGCTTCCGGTGTTCAGAGTCAACGAAGGAAAGCGAGTTTCGTGCCCGAGGTGCTTGGCCATGAGTTGGTCGAGCGAAATGGTATTGCGCGTGGTCGCGCCGCGTTGGTTCGGGCAGGCGGAGAAAATGCTGCCCTCAGCCGTGTGTCCGCCGACTACTCCGGGGTGTGATGACCCGGAGACGATAGTGAATTGATCACGAATGTCCTGGAGCGATTTCAGATAGGGCGAAGGCTCGTATTTTTCGCCGGCGTTTGTCGGAACGAGATTCGGACCGTGCAATCCGAGCGCGAGGCTGACCCCGACGAAGCGTTTTGCGGGCGGACCTGATGACCCTGCGGCAAAGGCGGGAGTCATTGCGTCGAGGAAAGGCAATCCCATTGTGATCCCCGCGTTCCTCAAAGCGGCCCGGCGGGAAAGCGGTTTTTGCAGATTGAAATAGACGTTCTTCATGGGACTTAAGAAAGATTACTTGGTTCGGAAAGGTTCGGATGCAACGACTCCGTGGACAATGGATTTCATCCCGTAGTTCTTGTCGCGGACGTTTTCGACAATCTTGTCGACGTCGGGACGATCACTGAATCCGGGGGGAGCACCGGTCGCATAGGTAAGAAGGTGATTAGCAAAATTTTCAGCCAGCAGGTCGGGTTTTCCCCGGTAAATTTTCTGCCAGCCGGTGAAGTCCGCAAACTTTTCGCCTTCCGGGGTGATGCCGGAGGGATCAACTGAAGCTGAGTCTTTTCTCGTTCCGTATTTTGTCCGGGGCAATCCCACCGGATCGAACGTCTCGAGAGCGAATCCTGCAGGATCGATTTTGACATGGCACGCGGCGCAGCTCTCGCTGTTGCGATGCTTGTCGAGCTGATCACGAATGCTGACGGCCCCACGGATGTCCGGCTCGACAGCGGGAAGGCCGGGAGGGGGAGGGGGAATGTGCAAACCGAGAATGCGCTCGCCGACCCACACGCCGCGAACGACGGGAGAGGTCGTGGTGCCGTCGGCAGTTACCTTCAGGATGGCGCCCTGCGCGACGAGCCCGCTGCGTTGGTTTTCGCCGAGACTCACTTTCTGCAAGCCGCCGCCGGGCTTGAGTGAGAGATCGTTGTAACCGTAGAATCGCGCCAGCCGCTCGTTCAGCATTGCAAAATCAGAATCGACCAGATTTTTGACGTTGAGATTTGCGGTGATGAGTTGTTTCACGAATTCGCGGGTCTCCTGCAGCATGGATTCCTGCACGATTGGATCGAAAGTCTTGTAGAGCTTGCGGTCGGGCGCGGTGAAATTGATTTCTTTCAGATTCAGCCACTGGTCGGTGAAGCTCTGAATGAACCTGCCGGACTTCGGATCGGCGAGAAGCCTGTTAACTTGTCCGTGTCGGACTTTGTAGTCTGAGAGTCTGCCCTTGTCGGCCAAAGAGCGAAGTTCCCGGTCGGGCATGGAATTCCACAGCATGTAGGAAAGGCGAGCGGCGAGGGCATGATCGTCGAGTTTGCCGGGGGGCTCCACAAACGTCAGGAAACGGGGAGAGCAAAGAATCGCGCGGTAGGCGGCTTTGATTCCGGCGAGATTCGCGCGGGGAGCGTCCTGAGCTTCGGTGAAAGCGAGATCAATGTAGGGCGCGAGTTGTTCGTCCGTCACCGGGCGGCGAAAAGCCCGCTCGGCAAACGATCTGATTGAGTCTTTCAGAAATTGGTCTGCGCGTTTTTTCGACCCACTGATCGATTTCAATTTCTCCGGTTCAATATCCCCGAAGAGGTTTTTCTTCACCTCGCCGCGTGTCGCGTAGGGATAGATCCGTTCCATCCGAATTTCTTTCCAGGCGATGCCTTCATATCCCTCTTTTTCGAGATTCCGGCCCTTGTAGGAGACATTTCCGCCGATTGCACCGGAAGGAGCGGTCTTGCGCGTGAGGTCGTTTGGCTTCAGTTCCAGTTTGTCTTCATCGTTCATCCAGGCTTCGAAGATGAGATCGCGTTTCTCTGATGTTGCCTCGACCAGCCCGATCAAGTTCATCATAGGTGAATCGGAAGAACATTCTCCGGAACTGAGCGTGCCCCAAACCGATCCGGATCCTGCATTGATGCCGTGGACACCTTTCAGAGTGATACGGTAGAAGCCCGGTTCGCGGACCTCCGTGGCGTGCATGCGACCGTAGAATTGAAGGCGCATCGGCCAGGAGATGGCAATATCGCCCCGGGCTTGCGGACTGCGATTGTTGCCGCTGGTCCGCTGTTTTAGCTCTTCTGGCTTGAAAGTCTTAGCGAACTTCCCCTCCTCGCCGAAGACTCTGCCGAAGGCATCTTCGAGCGCCAGATCGGCGGCTTCGAGGTAGCGAGCCAGATTGAAGTGCGAGAGATGCTGTCCACTCGCCACGGTTTCGAAATGATTCGTTTCGCCGTCGGCGGGGAGAAGGATCTCCAGCGGGATGTCGATCCCGAGCAGATCGTGAACGGTGTACTCGTATTCGCGACGGGTGAGGCGACGTGATTTTACACGGCCTTCGGCCAATTTCTTCGCAACATCTACTTCCAGAAGTGGCTTCTCCAGATCTTCAAGAAAAGCGGTGGCGAGTTTTTTGTCGGGCCGGGGCTCGTCTTTCGGAGGCATTTCGCCCGACTCGATCCGGTCATAGACGTATTGCCAGATTTCAAAGTTTGCTTCCGACTCAGGATCGAAGGCAAGATCCAATAGATTGAGGTCGCCCTTGTCCGTCGCGTCGTCGTGGCACTCGTAGCAGCTTTCAGAAAGTAATGGCTCCAACTGTTCGCGCACGTCCTCTGCGGTCCCGATGGTGCACGACGCAGTCGCCATTGAAAAAGCAGTCGCAATTGGGAATGTAGACTTCGAAAGTGTCATGAGAAAACGGGAACCGCTATCGTGTCGGTTGTGGTCCCGTTCTGCGATTCTCGACCCAACTCTAAGCGACGTAAGAGGCCTCGGCATCGGCGTATTTCCGCTATCCCGGTGATTGAACATTTCCGGTGCGAAGTGTTGCGGATTGCATCGATGTGGGGGTTCAGCAGGGTTGAATGCACGACTCAACCCTGTCGACTGTAGAGCGTTTACCGGTTGACCGCGCCCGCATTGGTTGAAAGGTTCGTCATCAACCTTGTTTCATGGTTTTCCTGAGATCCATCGCCCTTTTGTTGCTGCTCGTTTCCTCCGTCGGGGTGGCGTGGAGTCAGAGCCTTCAACTTGTACCGTGGAAGGACGAACTCTTTGCACTGCCGCCAACGCTGGAGGAGCGGGACGGCGGAGACTACCGCATCGTCAATTACAGCTCGCAGAAAGAAATCAACGAGCGCGACGCCGTGAATGAGAAGAAAGTGAAAAAGGAATACGTCTCCCTCGAGCCTCTCAAGTTTCAAAAAGATGCCCGCATCAAGACGAAAGCCGGTTGGGTGCGGCACTTCACAGTAGGGCGGACGGAAGGCGCATCGATCATCGTTTTCTACATCCACGGTCATCGAGGAAGCCGCGAGCAGGGCGTCGACGATTGGACATTTGGCGGGAATTTTAATCGCCTCAAGAATCTTGCGGTTAAGAGCGGCGGGCTGTATATCTCACCCGATTTTCAGGGATTCACCGGGCGCGGTGCTCAGCAGATCGCCGGGTTGATCGAGCATTACAAAGCGCGGTCACCGAACGCCAAACTGATTCTTTCCTGCGGATCGGCGGGCGGGAGGATTTGCTATCAATTAGCGAAAAAAGATGCCATCGCTGCACAGATGGACGGCATCATGTTTCTCGGTTCATTTTCCGATAATGGATTCCTCTCCTCCGATGCGTTCAAGGATCGTGTTCCCATCTACATCGGTCACGGCAGTCGCGACTATATTTCTCTGGTCGAGAATCTGGAGGGCTTTTACCGCAGTATTCGCGCACGCGATCCCAGTTATCCGATCAAGATGGTGCGCTTTGAAACCGGCACCCATGGGACGCCGATCCGGATGACGGACTGGCGTGGTGTCATCAACTGGATGCTCTCGGCAAAATGAAAACAGTCCTCGCAGTATGTGTTCTCGTCTGCACGTTGGTGACAGTTTCCGTGCAGGCTCTCGAATTGAATGGCCGTGAGATCTCCCGGGCCAATATGCGCCAGATCCAGAAGGACAGCCATTACCAGCGGACGGAGAAGACCTACAACACCGTCTTCTACAAACGGCATTTCGAAGAGAAGGGTGAGCCGACCGAACTGCTCATCTACCTCGTCGCTACCGCGAAACGCTACGACGTTCCGCCCGAAGCTGTTCTCGGAGCCCTCATGGGCGAACACTCCATGAACCAGCGCAGCGCCTTCAAACAACGTGGCGAGCAGGGGATTAATCTTTTCGGAAAGACATTTGGCAAGGCCGGCGAAGATCTCGTCAACGACGTAAATGTGAAGTTCCGCGGTGCAGATGGGCAGGCCTCCTTCGGGCCGGGCCAGATTCAGCCCTTCGTTGCCGAGGGGATGCAGTCCGAGATTAAGCGCATCTATCCCGACGCGACCGGGGAAGAGCGAGACAAATACACGATGAAAGGCGCGATCAACATCATCGGGGCCTACATGAACTACGCCGCCAACATTTACGAATCCGCCGGATTCGACGGGGCACAATCACCGCGTCATGACACTGCTCTCATCGTGACGCTTTACAACATCGGCGAGAGTTGGCAGAGTTTCGAAAAGCGGGCCACCAAAACGATGGAGGAGGTCCAGACCGGCGAGCGCGAAGGTCCGTGGCTGAACTACTTCGGCTACTGGGTGCAGAAGAATTACAAACTGATCGCCAAGGAAATCGCGCAAGTCCCGCAGTGAGCCCGTGGCATGCGCCCTTTGCGAACTACTCGATCTTCTCCAGAGACTTGATGTAGGTGACGAGATCCCAAATGGACTCCTCATCCAGAGTGCCGAAAAAGCCGACCATGGGGGTCCCGTTCAGTCCGGTGGCGATCGTGCGGTAGAGGTCCTG
>Ga0222633_1000375_pt1 | contig 43657 bp, 44 predicted proteins | sample AntAcemetageno48_FD_179816 | JGI IMG/M metagenome (GOLD analysis project Ga0222633, IMG submission 179816) | Saline water microbial communities from Ace Lake, Antarctica - #48 | ecosystem: Environmental > Aquatic > Non-marine Saline and Alkaline > Saline | place: Antarctica: Ace Lake | collected...
CATGGCTTGCAACTTGCGAGTGAACAGACTGTGCTCCCCGCCCCAGAGGGTATATCGACCTTCAAACATTCCTCTCCCCTTTCTGTCGGACTACTCTTAGACGGCTAATTTCCGCCGAGCTTTTGTGCGTTTGAATGGGATGACAGCGCTCGCGTATCGGCAATGGCAGGATAGCCACAACCCTGCCTGTTAGGATAACCAGGCTTACGAGTCGCTGGGCGCTTCATTAATACCGCTCAGATTTGGATATCAAACTCGATGCGACCCGGCCTATTAGGTGCAACTAATGTGTTCATCACCTCGAACCGCATTTTAAAATCGTTTGGTTTCTCAGCAAGTTGAAATTCCACTACCGTCTTGTCATTTGGCGCAGCCTCGATGATCGGTCCGTGTCTGCGAATAACATGATCCGACAGATTGCGCAGTTGAAAGTTCGCGTCTGAACGGTTTACCAAGGTCACTTCCAATGTATTGCCGGACCAAACCGATTCTTCTACCTGAAGACTAGCCTGCAGGAGAGCGTTAAGTTCCGTTGGCCGGCCAATTAGCGTGTTCTTCCACCAGACAACCGTGCGCTGGGCAAAGAGTGCTTCCTTTGCGGCATCGTTAGATTTTTCCGTTGCGAATGCAAGGGTGACCGGTCTATGACCACCCTCTTCTGGCGCGTAGTCCCAGTCGATCAGGTTGTGCACGTCTGACGTGCCGATGAGCGCGAGGTTATGTTCCAGTGCAAGCCTCAAAGCGTTTTCGTAATAACGGCTACCGTTTGCGATCTCGATGCCGTGGAGCATGCCAGCTCGAACCTGTTCCTTGTGAAACGGACCAATTTTTGCCCGCGGTGTGCTGAAGTTTGGATGATTCCAGAAAGTGAATGCACCTTGGCTGTTTGCCAGCTCAAGCACTTCTGCCGCGGACTGTTCTGCAGCAAAAGCGTATGTCACTAACGTTAAGTAGGTGGCCTTGTTGGCGAACGGCACCCAGACCGCCACGCCTTCAACTTCGATCTGGTGAGCCCCAGAGGCTATGCCAGCAGACGCTGCTTTAGAAAATTCGATAGCTTGCGCTTCAGTAGCAAACTGGTGTTCTGCAAGATACTTTGTTGAGTTGCGTTGCCGCACGAGTTGGTTCGCATCTGTGACAAACACTGCGTTCATATGACCCACTTGATCATTTCGCGTGATCTCAATTCCGGGGATGACCAAAAGATCTAGGTTTTCTGCAGCAAGTGATGCTTCTTCGAACGATCGGTTTCGATCAGGGTGCGGGATATCCATGATGTGCGGCTGCCACTCAAGGTGTTCTGTGATGGCAATACCATCTAGTCCATCGCGCTCGGCTTCGGCGATACGAATGGTTGGCCATACATGTCCGTCGGAGAAAACTGAGTGCGTGTGCAGGTCTAAAACCAGAGTTTCATAGCCCTCGACATTGGGAAAGTGAATCTCACGATCGTTAGCCGGCGAGTTAGGAACGACGCCATGGCCCAGTGCAGGCAAGCTTACGAACCAAAAAATACCAGCAGCCCAAATTTGGCGGGTGCTTTTCCGCGTACTTCTTCGCGCAAGATTCATATGAGGTCCTTCGCTAATAATTGCGAGTGAATAATTGCCAGCAAATAAAACACATTTGGCGAAAAATAAAAACTCTCTCTACCTTCTAGGTAGTGCAATCATCTCAGGCTCAAGGCCTTGTGTTTGCAGCCAATCGCGAAGTGCGTAGCCAGTACCGGTTGGCCACGCAACACACTCTTCCGGTGCGACCAGTCTGTATCGATCAAGCTCGTCGTTAAGCGTTATGGTTCCCGTTGCTCGCACGTGATAGCCAATAATCACTTGATTCAATTGTTTAAATGGATACACACCGATCAACCTAGCAGGTTCTGCGTCCAGGTTGAGCTCTTCCTTAACCTCTCGCACCGCGCATTCGGCGGCTCCCTCGCCATGATCAACGAAGCCTGTAATCAAACCATAGAAATCGTGCCGCCAAGACCGGTTGTGAGCAAGAACAATACTACCCTCGTACTCGACCACCACCGCGGCGACAGGTGTGGGATTATCGTAGTTTACAAAACCACAGGCAGCAGAACACTCGACGCGATCTTCTACTCTCTCGATCAAGGGTGCGGCGCACAAGGGGCAGAATTTGAATTTTTTCACGGTTTCACTCGAGAGGATTTTTGAAAATGGAACACGACTAGGATACTACGTTGGGGGAAGATGGGGGACGGAGGCGTGAAATTTACATTCGTCTGCCATTCTCTTGCCAACCTTCTCTGTATCTAGAGGGTGCTACTCAAGACTTTTTACTCCAAAGATTCTCGGTGAGGATAGTTTTAAAATCTGGCATAAGTGTGATTCAAGATAGTCGGAGAAGCGCTCGCCTTCAGCTCTGGCAAAGAAATACCGGTTAACTACTGGCGTGAAGGCAACCAAGTGTTTGTCGGTGCAGATGGACCCTGGTGGCGCGAATTTGAAGATGGTCCTACGCCAGTAAAACTTGTGATAAAGGGCGAAAAGCTCATCGGTTTTGCAACTGTTGTATTAGACGATCCTGAATATACCGATGAGGTATTCGCGCGCCTCAGACCTACCGCCCCAGAATGGCTACCGGATTGGCTGAATGGGAAGCTAATCGTTATCCACCTTGTCCAATAGATACAGGTTTTTTCTAACACCAAACGTAAGTAACAAACTGCTGGTTGAGCCTGGGTCATTTCAGTTGCAGATCGTTTTAGTTGTGGCGCATCAATTCTCGAGGCTCGAGTTCTTCGGCCGCAACAGGTAAAAAATCGCACCAAGCACGATCCATCCCATTACCATCGCCCATTCATATGGCCAGATAAGGGCTGATGGGCTGCCGGGCAAATAGATCAAAAACAGCCCAATTGACATCAAGACGGCAGTGATGCCAACCGGCATGCCAAAAGGCACCTTGAATGGCCGTGGCAAGTCAGGCTCGTGAACACGCAGCTTAATAAAGGCGGCGGCAACCATCCCGTAAGCAATCACAACGGCAAAGCTGCCGGCATCAATGATCCATACCAGTATAGTGCGACCAAAAAATGGGGCGATCATGCTCAGCACCGCTATCAGCAGAATGGCAGCCCAGGGGGTTTGGAATCTTGGGTGTAGATTTGCAAAAACAGGCGGCAGCATGCCAGATTTAGCCAGAGCATAGATCACCCGACTGCCGCCAAGGATAAACGCATTCCAACTTGTCAGCAGGCCGCCAATTCCGGCGATCAGCATCAGTTTTCCTGCGGTTGTGGATTGCCATACGACGGCATTGGCATCTGGTGTCGCGATTGCCGCGTTCTGCCTTGCGGTTGTATCGAGTGCGAACGCCACTGCTGTTGTGATAAGGATGTACCACAGGACCGCAAGTACCACGGAAAGGATAAGTAATTTACCGATCATTTCAGGGGGGATATTGATCTCCTCAGCGGACTGTGGAATGACGTCGAAACCGACCAGTAGAGCAGGTACCATGATCAATACGGACATCGTGCCGGCAGCGCCGGCCTTGAACAACGGCCCAACATTATCGGCATCGCCGTTGACACCGGTAGCGCCAAGAAAGCTTAGCCCAACAAGAAAGAATAAGGCGGTGACGATGGTCTGAAGCACCGCAGCGAATTTAATGCCAACAAAATTAACCATGCTCATGATGACCGCCCCCGCAACACCAATAGCAACCAGTGATAAGTACACGGGTGAGCCAGCAACTTCCCAAAGTTTGATGGCACGAATGTTAGGGAAGAGGTATTCCAGTGCAGTGGGTAGGGCAACTGATTCAAAAACAGGTACGGTGACATAAGCCATGACAAGCGCCCATGTGCATATAAACGATAAGCCTGGTCCAAACGCGCGGTGTGTATAGACGTGTTCACCCCCAGCTTTAGGCATTGCCGCTGCGAGTTCGGCATAGGTCAGAGAGATAAATATGACCGCGATTCCACCGACCACAAATGCTGTGACGGCACCGCCCCAACCGGCGCGCTCGACCCATTCGCCCGTGAGTAATACCCAACTCCAGCCAATCATAGCGCCAAATGACAACGCGAGAACCTCACGGCGTGCGAGTACTTTCTGAAATACAACCGATTCACTCATTGCTTTGCCTTTTGCCAAGTGCTCCAACTATATCAACTGTGCTGGTTGCTGGCAGAGTAAAGCGCCTTCCATCACAACAGTTACCCATACTGAGCAAGCGTGATTGACTATAAGGAAAATAAGCTAGTTTTTCGAAGCACGAACAAGCATTGCGGGAGCCTTCACAATATCAAAATCGAATTCGGCAAGCTTTCGCGGCTTTGCTCGGAATATCGCAGTGGCAGCTCCCGAACCCAAAGTTTAGCTTCAGTTTAGAACGGTGGTACCGGTCGATGTGTACTTTTGACCGCTGTCAATCGCGATGCAGGACAGCTTGTCGCTGCCCTGGTTAAGTGGGGCTCGTACATTTACAGTGCCACTGGCAGAGCCAATCTCGTTTGATGCGGTAAAGCCGACTCGATACACGCGGCCGTCACCTGTGCCAAAACGTTCTGCGCGCAGATAGAGTATGCCGTCCCTGATGACCGCGTCAGTCTCTGTGTCTCCGTTGCCCTGGCTGTCAGTCGCTTCATCCTGAGTAACACTATCGAAAGTGATAGTAGTAGCATCGTCTGACCCACTTATGCCGGTAATTTCGATAGGTACGAGCTTATGGTTTGGTGGCCAGAGGCAATCATCGCTTGGTTGTGCATTTGAGACGTTCGGGACATCACCGACGTTTCGTACATGAATAGTTACCTGGTCACTGGTTGTGCCACCGTTGCTGTCGGTTACCGTCACCTCGAAGATCAAATCTTCACCACCGATAATGACATAGGGAGACGTGAAGGAGAGAGTACTGCTATCTGAATTAGAGGTAATTACTTCTGTTCCACCAATCTGCGTCCATCCATACGTCAGCGTGTCGCCATCAGCATCATTACTGCCTTGCGCGTCCAGTTCGACGAGGCTAATTTCGTTTGCAGTTTGATCAACACCGGCATCAGCAACAGGAGCGTTATTTCCTGCGATGATATTGATCGTGACACTGTCCACTACACTGCTAACCGTGCCGTCAGTAACGGTCAGGTCGAATACCAGTTCCCCCTGAACGGCCAGCAGGAATACCAGTTCCGCCGTGCTATTGTCAGTGAAACTCGGAGATAACGAATTATCGTCGGCGACTGTGACTGGCCCATCTCCCTGCCTCTGCGTCCACTGATAGCTCAGAGTCTCGCCGTCAGGATCATAGCTGCCTGATCCGTTCAGTGTTAGCTCAGACCAAGCAGCTATTGAGCGGCTCTCGCCGGCGATAGCAATAGGTGCTGTATTCACGTTCTTGACATGGATATTGACAGTATCTGTCGTGATCGTGCCGTTGTTATCGGTGAAAGTTAGTAGAAATGTGAGCGTTTGACCGCCGATATCTACTCTCGGTGCAGCAAAGATCGGGTTCGCCGCTGTACTATCATCGAGCAATACTCCTGCCGCGTCTGACACGGCGATTTGCTCCCAAGCATATGTACCGGACCCACTATCGCTTCCAATCAGTGTCACTATATCTCCTTCACTAACGCTTTGATCTGGGCCCGCGTTCGCGACCAAGCCTGTACCCGCCACGTCGGTGACAGTGATAACAACCGTGTCTGTGGTGCCATTGGCTGCCGTTAATGTAAAGCTCAACGTGGTATCGGCGTTGACCAGTGGCGCTGTAAAGCTCGGGTTAGCTGAGTCAATCGCAGGCTCAAGAGCTGGGCCGCCGGTTTGCGTCCAGATTCCGTCGCCAGCAGCAACCAGGGTGACGGCAGTGTTTTCAGCAGCCGCTTGATCCGTGCCTGCGTCCGCGCTGACATCACTCTCCACGAAGAAACTCGCTGCGCCATCGTCCGCTAAGATGAAGTTATTAATAGCGCCGACGATGCAACCCTCCGCTCCCATGATGTTACTTGCGCCTAAATTGACGGCCCCACTGATTGTAAAAATACCACCACAATCAGCGTCAACGCCGTTTAGCGTAGCGCCTGCACCGGTGGTGATGTAGCTGCCCGCAATAATCGTACCTCTGAGTATCGAGTTTGCTCCTACGGTTGTGTAGCCACCTGAATTCCAGATAATCGTGCTGTCCGGGGTCACATTAAGCAATTCAATTGTCAGGCCCGCGCCAAAGGAAATGTAGGTGTCCATATTGAAAACCCAAAAGCCTGTTTCGTTGTTACCATCAAGCGTGATGGTTATGCCCGCAGTCGTCGTCAGAGCTGATGCGCCATAGACGCCTGGCAGGAGGGTTGTACTTATGGTCATCACAGGAGCGAGAGTCGCCGTTGTCGGCATACCGTTCAGCGCGTCTTGCGCCTGCTGAAGTTGTGCTTTTTGACTATCTATGTCCGTCTCAAAGGCAGTAACAGTGCCCTCTGATATGAGGCCGCCGACGCTTGCACTCGGTGAGAGGGTAACAACTGTTCCAGCCGTCGCATTACCACTGACTATAGAAGCAGCACCAAGTACAACAGGGCCATTTCTGGACGTAGCATTACCAATAACTCTTGCGGAGGCTCCGAGGGTTAGGACATTCCCAGCCTCCGCATTACCACCGACTTGAGCATTCACTGCGAGGTCGGCATGTGCACCTGGCCCCGATTTAAAGTTACCGCCAATCACTGAATCGGCGCCGAGGTTTACGGCGGCGGCGGCCTGAAGATTACCACCAACTCTAATACTCGTGCCCGTTGTTATGGCAGCGCCAGAAAAGACCGTTTGGCTATTTAGGGCTTCATCTAGCAGCGGCGTAGAGGCTGCTTGCGCGCCAAACGCGACAGCAAATACCAGTATGAAGAAGAGTTGCCTTGTGAACTTCAAAACGCTCGCGCCCTTAGTGTTGTTTGCATAAATTTCAAGTGTGCATATCAGTCCTAAATTACGGACGAGGCGAGTTTACTGAACGGTAGTAGCTATGTTGTTGGTGTTTTGTGGGAATTTTGTAAGTAAAATCACTTATCATATATATATCAATGAGATGCGAGGTTTACCAGTGGTCCGATTTATCAGGTATCATTAGGATTCGAAACGGGACGCCAGCTTTTTGACGTTGACGTTGTAGGGGCGCGTCAAAGCCCCGCTGCTTGTCTTCCACTTGCAGCCGAACGTTCAATGTCACACTGTTATTGGTCACTTGATTGGGGCTTATATTGTCAACTCATTCAATATTGTTGACGGAATGACGTGAAATGCGAATACGAACAAATCGGTTCTGGGTAAAATTTGCACACAGTTAATATTTCGCGGTGATGGTAGCTGTAATTTCACTAGCTGACAAATGGTGATTCCATCAACGCGGCGTGGAAATTCCACGCCGATAGGTTTGACCTGAACCCATCAGAGTGCAACTTGCACCTAAACCGGCACCTAGAAGACCACGGTTCTTCCCCGCAGGCGCGCCCTTGGACAGAGATACTTCGCTGGGAAGTCTACAGGCAGCAGTTTGAGACTGATTTGGAGAAGATGTTGGAGAAGACGTGCTAGATAACAGCACGATCGCTTTGAATACAGGTTTTGTAATCAGTAATGAGCATTTTCGGCTGCTGGTTGAAGAACTTTCAAGCATCGCTCAGGCTTGCCAGACGTGAGGTTGGCCAACGAGAAGGTCGGACAAACACAAATTTTACTCTTGCGCCGTTTATTGCTCAGGTGTTGTGACATACTCAAGGGAGCAATCCCGAGGAGTTTCCTATGCCCACGTCAGCCCGTGTTGTTGTTCTGCCTATAGATGGTGGTCCTTTGCAAGTTGTTGATCTTGAACTGCCGGACCCGGGACCACACCAGGTTATCGTTAAGCAGTTCGCCTCTGGTGTCTGTCATTCTCAGTTGCACCAGATGCACACCCCAAGACAGGCTCCGGTGGTCCTGGGCCACGAATCCACAGGCATCGTTTTGCAAGTCGGTACCGACGTCACTCATGTGCAACAGGGCGATACTGTCATGGTGACTTGGGTGCCGCGTGACGCCGCAGCTGCAAAAAGAAACCCTGACGCCGCAGTGCTGATGTTGCCCGATGGTAGCAAAGCTGTATCACAAAATGTGTTTACCTGGGCTGACACTACGATCGCCGATGAGCAATACGTCGTGAAGGTGGATGCCAATATCGAAAAGGACGTCACCGCAATTATTGGTTGTGCCGTGATGACGGGTGCTGGCGCGGTGGAGAATACGGCTGGCGTTCAACAAGGCGACAGTGTCGCTATCTTTGGCGTTGGCGGTGTCGGATTGTCTGCTGTCGTTGCGGCTAAGAAGATGGGTGCTCATCCGATCATAGCAGTTGACCTAGATGAAGAAAAACTGGCCTTTGCACGAGAATTCGGAGCCACGCACACGATCAACGCGGGCGAGACAGACCCAGTTGCCGCGATCAAGGCGCTGACGACAAAACCCGGCCGGCAGACAATGTTTGAAGGCGAGGTTTCCGGCGCAGATTACGTTTTTGACTGCATTGGATTGAAGCAGACTATGGAGCAGATCCTGCCAGCTGCCCGAACGGGTTTCTTCGGCGCAGAACCAGGAGGTACTGCGGTTTTGGTGGGTGTACCCATGACATCAGTAGAACTAAATGCCGTGGATGTACTGATTAATGAGAAGAAATTTATAGGTTCGATCGGTGGTTCCTGCTCTCCCGACCGAGACTTCTCTAAATACCTGCAGTGGTATGCAGACGGCAGCCTGAACCTGGATGCAATGGTAACAGCCCGCTACAGCATCGACGAGATTAATGAAGCAGTACGAGCGTTATCCGCCGGAGAAATTTTCGGGCGAGCGATATTAGTTTTTGACTAGCGCTCGATAATAACTTGCTTGAGCAGGGACATGCCCTGATCCATAGTGGTATGGAAAATGACCTTTAGTAAAGAATCAGATTAACAATACCCATCCCGGCTAGCACCGAAACGATCGCCAACGTCGTGATGGCAGTCGCAATGATGACAGAACCAATCGGGTCCTCAATCATGTCAGCCGCTCGTTGGGCCAGGGTGGGTTGGACGGCTGCGATTACAGTTTCTTTGGTTTCAGCTAACTGGTGCTTGGTCATAAGTGCTCTCTCTATTGAAGTAGTGGTATCTTCTATACATTTAATAAGCGCATTGTAGGCAGACACCTCAGCGGCACAACTCGTTTTACCCTTAAAGAGTCCTCGGAATTCCCGCGTTAAGCACCGCCTCGATCACCAAGTCTTCGGGCGACTCTACTGGCCGGTGGTGCACCTTCTGACCTGTCTAGTTGACCTGTCTAGTTGACCTGTCTAGTTGACCAATGCAACGACAGGTGCTTTAGTCCCAAGCCAAGCAAACGGCTCGCGACGTCATGAACAAATTAGACCAACTCAAACTGATGACCGATGTCGTTGCAGACACTGGCGATGTAGAAGCTATAGCCAGATACAAGCCGAAGGACGCAACCACTAATCCTTCGTTACTGCTAAAAGCAGTGCAATTACCCGCGTACAAGAGTCTGTTTGATGATGTACGACAATGGGCAGCAGCACAGACAGATTCCAATGAAGTGGTGCTGGCGCAAAGTTGTGACCGGTTAGCAGTGGAGATTGGAACGGGGATTCTGAAGATGATTCCGGGTCGCGTGTCCTCTGAAGTGGACGCCCGCCTGTCGTTTGATACAACCGCGACGATAACAAGAGCCCGCCATCTGATTGCCATGTACGAAGAAAGAGGCATTACGCGTGATCGAGTCCTCATCAAAATCGCCAGCACCTGGGAAGGCATTGAGGCTGCGCGCCAATTGGAGCAGGAGTCTATTCAGTGCAATCTGACCCTACTGTTCGGTTTCGCTCAGGCTCGTGCGTGCGCTGATGCTGGCGTGTTTCTTATCTCGCCTTTTGTGGGTCGAATCCTTGACTGGCATCAGGCGGAATCAGGGCAGGAGTTCAGTGCTGAAAATGACCCCGGCGTCCAGTCAGTAAAACGCATCTATCGCTATTACAAAGCAAACAATTACAACACTGTGGTGATGGGTGCTAGCTTCAGAAACACAGGAGAAATTGAGCAGCTGGCGGGCTGTGATCGCCTGACCATCAGTCCAGCTCTGCTTGAATCACTGGCGTCTGACGAAGGTGAATTGGTCAGAGTCCTGCATGCCGACGGAGCGCAGTCTGAGGATGGAAACTTGCAGCTTGATGAGTCCGCATTTCGTCTGGGACACAACGATGATGCCATGGCAACCGAAAAACTGGCTGATGGTATTCGCCAGTTTGCCGCCGACCAGGTAAAACTTGAACAGCTGATCAAGACCCGTTAGCCAAGACCCACTAAGAATAAATGGGGTCGTTATAAATGCGGTCGGGGTGAGACTGAAATGGGAGAAGACATGCTAGTGGTAAAGCAGGTAACCGAATCGACCTTGAGCATTGGTTTGAGCAATCCCAAAAACCCTATAAATGTCGGCCTGATCATGCGGGCGGCCGGCTGCTTTCAAGTGGATTCAGTCTTCTATACAGGGGAGCGCTACGAGCGGGCCGCATCTTTCAATACCGATACACAAAATGCCAGTTTGAGCATTCCGCTAACTTGGGTGCCCAGCCTGCCTGGCGATGTTGCCGACAATACGCATGTCGTCTGTGTAGAACTGGTCGAAGGCGCTACTGCCCTGCCCGCGTTTCAGCACCCCGATAAAGCACTCTATATTTTCGGCCCTGAGGACGGCACCGTGCAGCAGGAAGTTTTAGACCGAGCAGATTCTGTGGTCTTCATTCCCACCATAGGGAGCCTGAACCTGGCGGCGGCGGTAAATGTGATCCTATATGACAGACTGGCCAAAATGCCCGCAAGCGATTGTTATGAGGCGCTGATTCGTGAAAGTCGAGATACCAATAACCTCACGAAAGTGAAAAACAGTTAGCCGTTCCCGGATCAGTCTAGCCAATTTAGTAGACTATCACCGCAGTCTCCACATCCACCCTTCACGGTTCCAAAAGGCAACTGGTGCAAATAACGTACGCATGATGCGGGTCATTCAGATCCGTTAAGAAACCTGCTTCTTTCTCCAACTTCCTGTGAATCATCGAAATCGGATCAGTTTTCGTCATCATCTCAGAACTCGCTATTTCGCTCATCAGCAGTTTCATGACTTTCTGCTGGGTGGTTATATCTGGTTCCACATACCAGCTCGAATAGTCATCAACCCCGGCCAGTTTTGCAGCAGATTCGATAGCTTGTTCAAGGTCTCCAAGGTTGTCCACCAATCCCAGTTCGAGGGCCTTGTCGCCAGACCAGATTCTACCTTGGGCAATTTCATGCACGTCATCCACCGACATATTTCGTCCTTTGGCGACTGTTTCAAGAAACTGCTGATACCCTGAATCGATGACTGACTGAATCAATTTTGCGTAAAGCGGCGTTACCCCGCGCTCGATACTGGCGCCACCGGTGAGAGGAGTTGTCCCAACACCGTCGCTATGAACGCCATAGCGAGCCAAGGTTTTTTCAAACGTGGGTATAAAACCAAAAATTCCTATGGATCCTGTCACTGTTGTAGGCAAGGCCCAGATCTCATCTGCTGTGGCTGAAATCCAATAGCCACCTGAAGCGGCCACCGACCCCATGGAGGCAACCACTGGAATACCAGCCGCCTGAACACTTTCCAACTCACTACGAATATTTTCTGAAGCTGATTTCGAGCCACCGCCAGAATCAACTCGCAAAACAATGGCGACCACATCTTCATCCTTGCGGGCTTTGCGTATTAGCTTATTGAGAGAGAGGCTACCAATAGTACCCGCTTCAGCATAGCCGTCGACAATGCTGCCAACCGCAGTAATGACTGCTATTTTCTTGCCTTTTACCGCTTCGGACTTACGTTCGCTTGCAAGGTAGTCTTCAAAACCGATGGCGCGATACTCTCCAGATTCTTCGTCTTCCCCTGTTAACTCTCTGAGGTAAGCCCTCAAATCAACATCAGTGATCAAACGATCGACAAATTTGCTTTCCAGAGAAAGCACGCCGAGATTACCGCCATATTTTTTGAGTTCATTCTCAGTATCGGCGAGCTTCTGATCGATACTCCCCGTTGGCATTTCACGGGTCATTTCAAAATCTTTGGTATAAGCGGACCACCAGTTATTGAGAATTCCCATTCGCGCTATCTTATCTTCGTCCGACATATCGTCGCGAAAATACGGCTCCATGGCTGATTTGTACTTACCCACCTTAAAAAGATTGATTGAAACATCGTAGTTCTCGAGGATCGTTTTATAATAGGTGCGATACATACCATAACCCTCAGGTAGCGCCACGCCTTCAGGGTTCATCAAAACCTCGTCAGCATGTGCAGCAAGAAGCAATGCTGATTGACTGTATTGGGTGCCAGTGGCGATTACCTTTTTGCCACTGGATTTGAAGTCATCAATGGCAGCAGCAACACGCTGGAGTTTTGAAATATAGCTACTCCCCATATTGTCAAAATCTAGCACCAGGTATTGTATTCTTTCATCATTTTTTGCCAGAGCTAAAGCATCCAGAATATCTTTTACAAGTGTTAGCTTCGGCACCTCACCTGACCTCAGAAGAGTCTGCGGATCAAACGCAGTCTTTTGTTCAACCAGTCCTCCGACAGGATTCAATAGCAGAGCTCCTCCATCTGGCACTTCGATATCGCTACCCCCAAACCCACCGACGATTAGGGCAATCACCAGTACAAGCGAAATGATACCGAAGACAAAAACCTGAATTGCTTTCAGAAATTGCCAGAAAAGCGCAAGGACACGTTTTGTTATATCAATAACCATTCTTCAATTCCTTTAACGGCTCTGTCGAATTTTTGCCTAAATCGATCGGCGGCAAGCTCAGTGTAACCGATGTACATCAATATGTTGTTCTCCAAGCTAGTCACCCAGCGGCATACCGTCGAGACGCTCTATTGTCATGAAAGTGGGATCCCCTTTCTAGATCAAGATCGCAACCGGCGAGTATATTTGTATGGAATAGCCAACGGGTATTTATAACGTTCTGGCTTAGAAAGGCGACCTTCTTCTCCAGCACAAAGCTGGTTTTTAAGTACCTATCCCGAATGGTCCTAAGAATTAGTTAAACCTGCGTCAACGTATGGTTCGCGGTGTTATCAAAAAAGGAGTGGCCTCAAGGTTGGCGTTGAGAGTGAGCGTTTTTGTTGTGCGCGCAGCGCTTTTACTGTTTGACATAATTGCCTCCAATCCTTATATCCCGCATCCGCGTGAGGAAGGGAAAGGCCAAACAGAAACTTCTACGATGTATTGGGTTGCATCATCATAGTTTCTGATAGTCTTGTGCAATATTGCGCGTCGTCCCTAACCGGAATCTCACCATGATCGAATATGAAAAGGTAGAGTTGGACTTTCTTGATTCGGCACCCATCAAAATTTTATTGACCGCTAACCTCAATGTTACACCACCTGCATTGTTTACACTGTTCGAAGACCCCAATGCTTGGCAGTGGGCGACCATCAAGTCAGTGGTCTGGGAACAAGACCAGCGGATGTGTTTTAGATAGTAGATTAGATTGATAGAGATACGGGACTGCTGATCACAATAAACATCCAAAGGATACGTCAGTGAAATGTCGAACTACAAGGGGTGCCAACAGGCAACTTAGCACGGTATATCCAAGCGCTGGGTCAAAAAATACCCACCTCGCGATATGCTTCTCGATGGTGTCTATTCTAGCGTCTTGCGCAGTACCATCAGATTCTAACGATGAGCACTCAGCTCTCCCGCCTAATATATTGCTCATTGTTGCCGACGATCTCGGATATACGGACCTAGGCGCTTATGGTGGTGAGATTGAAACGCCAAACTTAGACAAACTAGCTTATCGTGGTGTTCGCTTTACTAATTTTCATACAGGGCCAAGCTGTGCGCCGAGTCGCGCGATGCTATTGACCGGCACTGATAACCATTTAGCAGGCATGGGTTCTCAAGGAACGCTTCATTCTGAGACACAGAAAAAAAGTCCAGCCTATCAAAATAGAATTCGTGCCGATGTGCCGACCGTCGCTGAGCATCTATCGAAATTGGGTTATCGCACCATGGCCTCTGCCAAGTGGCATGTTGGTAGCGAGCCTGATGCCCTGCCCAATGCAAGAGGCTTCGACAACAGTTTTGTATTGACTCAAGGCGGTGGTGGACATTTCGATGACACTCCATTATTCGAAAGTCACAAGAAAGCCAATTGGCTAGAAGACGATCAAGCTGTGCAGTTGCCAGAGCACTTCTACTCATCGGACTATATGACCGACAAAGTGCTTTCGTTTATTGACGATACGCCTTCAGATCAACCCTTCTTCGCGTATCTGGGTTATACAGCACCTCATTGGCCGCTTCAGGCTCCTGCATCTTCCATCGAGAAGTATCGCGGTAAATACAAAGAGGGTTGGGATGTTCTGCGGGCTCAACGAATGTCCGGAGCAATACAGGCTGGTGTCGTTCCGCAGCACGCAAAAGCAGTCGACTTTGAATTTGGGATGCGTCCCTGGAAAGACTTAAGCGAAGATGATCGAGCGATCGCGCGAGCGAAAATGGAAACCTATGCTGCAATGGTCGACCGTGTGGATGAGAACATTGGTCGGCTGATTTCAGCCTTAGAGCAGAGTGGGCAGTTGGAAAACACACTCATAGTGTTTCTTGCTGACAACGGCGCGGAAGCACACGAGATGGAATTGTATTCAACTAACCCAACATGGATACCTGCTAATTTCGACAATTCTGTCGCATCCATTGGCACACGAAAATCCTACGTGACCCTAGGACCGTCTTGGGCGCGAGCCACCGCCGCACCTTTTAGAGGGTCAAAAAGCAAAGTTTCAGAGGGAGGCATTCGCGTACCCGCCTTCGTTCGACTACCGAATAGCGATAGCGCCGGAAGCATTGATAGCAGCTATTTCAGGGTGATGGATTTAGCACCAACATTTATCGAACTCGCGGGCGGCGAAAAACCAGCGGCTATGATGGGTAGATCGCTTCTGACACGTTGGCAAGGTGGCGCTTCTCCGTATCTTTCGGGCGAAGCGATTGCGTTCGAAACATTTGGCAGACGCGGCGTGCAAAAAGATGATTGGAAACTGTTACTGCAGGAAGCACCTTATGGCACTGGGGAATGGCAGTTATATAATTTGTCGCAAGACCCGGGAGAGCAGCACGACCTCTCCACAGAATTTCCAGAAATCAGAAATCTACTTATCGACGACTGGCAATCCTACGCCGAGCGCGTCGGTGTAGTCCTACCTGACGGCCCCGTTTCCTATTAGAGTACCGAGAAGTTAACTTTTTGATATGTTGAAGGCGAACCCAAAACCTCTGGTTCAGGATGGTTTCGAAGCATTGTGCAACTACTCTTTCCATTCTTTAATGTGACTAAGGTCATTGACCCAGCTGAGCTTGGTATCCACATGAACTTCTAGTGTTGGGTTATGTAGCTCGGGCTTATCGAGACTTCCCACCGTGATATCCACGATGCTGGGGTGATTTGCGTTGACGCAAGTAATTGGTGTGCCGCAATCAGAACAAAATTGCCTAGTTCCGCTATCCGAGGATACAAGCTGGGCGGGATTACTCCCGGTGAATCGAAACTTATCATCCGGCACGACAATCCAAGCAACGTAAGGTGCTGCGCTTATTTTACGACATATGCTGCAATGGCAGTTCACTGCCGTATATTCACCAGCATCAATTTGGTACTTCAATTTTCCACAAAAACACCCACCTGTAATCATGTCGCGCTCCACGTTTTTTAGAAGTACTTTGATCGTTTTGCCAGCATCGACCCCGTTTATTTTTCTTGTTACCCCAGCGCCCTGATACCCACTGCATCCCGCAGTTTTTCTACTAGAGGAGCAGCCATCAGTATAGGGTAGCTGAACAGCCCCATATTGATTCCAGAATCCGCATCTTCGTCTGCATCCTGGTTCTTCTGCACTGCATCTTTATATGCACGCGCTCGATTCATTAAACCTTTTGCGGCAATACAAATTAAAAGCCAAGTGAGTTCCGGAATCTGCGGTACATCAGACTGGCGGCAGAAAACCGCTTTGTCAGTATCTAAACCTAGCGCCAGCCAGGTTGCCGCAATCTCACGGGTGGACCGGTGCACTCGATCGGCATCTTGAGTTTTGATCAAGGCATGGTAATCCGCCAGGAAATAGAAATACTGACCATCAGCCTTGCTCATCTCGATTGCAGGTTTAATTGCACCCACACAGTTGCCCAGATGAGGCGTGCCTGTGGTTGTAATGCCAGTAAGTGTTATGGATGTACTCATTATTATTCTACCTAGACCTAGTATTAGGTCTCGCACGACATCACGGGATAGTTTCACCCAAATAACGGAGAAAACCTAAAACGCTCGAGTAAACCTTACTAACAATTCCTCTCCCAACTCTAGAAGTCTTGCCAGCAATTCTAAGTATAACCCTTAGCGGTACATCAAGAGCATAGGCTCCCCTGCAGAAGCATGCACTTCCTGTTGATTAATCAGATGACGGCAATGCTAAAAGTATGGGATGGTGCCGGTCCATCCTCGCTATCGAGCAAAGCTTGTGACAGATGCAGTTGAAGTCGTGCGACTTTTTTGGGAAAGACAAAATAACGGTCAATATGACCAGCTAGTGGATCTATTTTCTGACGATGCTGTATTAGAAGACCCCATCTTTGGTAGGTTCGTCGGGGCAAATGCCATTCTCGGCTTTATGCAAAAGATGGTTAAAGAGATGAAAGATGTCGAGACTCGTTTTGAAGTCGTCCAAATTGGCGGGGGTGAAAACGCCGCTTGGGCACAATGGCACGCCATCAGCCCAAAGGGCATTCGACAGGGCGTTGGCATCTACAAAGTAGAGGCAGGTAAGCTTACCTACTATCGTGACTATATGGATTCCAGCACGTAATTAAACTAGGAGATATTCATGTTCGACTTCTCAGGCAAAGTAGTACTGATCACAGGAGCCAGCTACGGTCTCGGTGAGGAATTTGCACTGGCGTTCGCCGCCGCAGGCGCTGATCTGATTCTAACGGCTCGCAGTACCGAATTACTTGAAGGTGTTGCCGATAAGTGTCGAGCCAGTGGCAGCAAAGTGACTGTTTGCACGGGTGACGTTGCCATCGAAGCCGACGTCAAACAGGTTATTGAAGCAGGACTTCTAGCCCATTCAAAAATCGATATTCTCATCAATAATGCAGGTATCGCAGACGCGCGGGGCATTGCGGCAGAACAATTTGACGCAGAAACGTTCAATCGAATTATCTCTGTCGATCTTGTCGGCGCTTTTTACTACGCTCGGGAGTGCGGCCGGCATATGCTCGAACGGGGTCAAGGTTCGATCGTCAACATCTGCTCCATCATGGGTAACGGCGCTAACGAAAACAATGTGATTGGCTATACCGCCGCAAAAGGTGGCCTAAGAAATTTGACCTTACAACTCGGCTGCGAATGGGCTGACCGAGGCGTCCGTGTAAACGCAGTCTCGCCAGGTTTTATCGTCACAGAGATGACAAGGCCGATGCTGGAAGCGATGGGGATCGATAAATGGATTGCTAGTCGGACACCGATGCGCCGCGTTGGGGAAGCACAGGAAGTCACTAACGCGGTATTATTTCTTGCTTCTGATATGGCGAGTTATATCACGGGTGTCGATCTGAATGTGGACGGCGGGACCAACGCAAGTAATGGCACATTCCAAATACCGCCCATCCATCATGAATGGAACAAAGACACGCCAATGGTGCCTACCGATTATAAACCCGTACAGCCGAGACCTGAATGGTATCAAGTCCTCCAAGGCGGTGTACCCGGTATTCACTTTCCCGTACCAGAGGACGAATAGAGCAGATTCACATTCTGATTTTGTAAAATCAGAATTTGGGGGTAGAGTTGAGGGTGCGTAAAACATCGGAATAAGTTTACGGACTCAACTCGCGACTCGAATCATTCGCTTACCGCGGTTCTCCCCAGCTAACAAGCCAATCAAACCGCGCGGTGCATTTTCAAGACCGTCAATAATGTCTTCAACTACCTTCAGTTCACCTTGTCTGGCCCACATAGTCAGATCATGAACCGCATCATCATTCAGGTGGTTATAATCCGAGACGATAAATCCTTTCATTTCCAATCTCTTTGTCACAAGTAGGCCTGGTATCCCAAATGGACCTGCACTGGGTTTACCGTCATACATTGATACGGCGCCGCAACACGAAATTCGGCCTTTCATCCTCATGGCAAACAATGCGGTCTGCAAAATGTCTCCGCCGGTGTTGTCGAAATAAACATCAACGCCTTCTGGTGCTGCGCGTCCTAACTGGTCACGCAAAGGGGCACTAGTGTCCTTGTAGTCAATACAAGCATCGAACCCGAGTTCATTTACGACCCATTCACATTTCTCGGGCCCACCCGCAATGCCAACAACTTTTGCGCCTTTTATTTTTCCGATCTGACCCACCAACGAGCCCACTGACCCGCCCGCCGCCGATACCAACAATGTTTCGCCTGCATGAATACCTGGCACGTTAATCAAGCCATGATAGGCAGTGAGACCGGCAACTCCTAACAGGGACAAGCCGTGGCTTATGGGGCCATCATGGGGTCGTACCCTACCCAGTTGATCGCCAAGTAAGACGGCATATTCCTGCCATCCGAGATCTCCAGTTACAATCTGACCCACGTAAAATCGTTCATCATTACTCTCAACAACCTCAGCAATGCCCCCGCTCGACATCACCTGCCCTGAACTCAGCGCACTGCGGTAAGTTGCACCTTGCATCCACGCGCGGTTCGCGGCATCTTGTGACAGCAACAGAGTTTTGACGAGTACTTCACCTTCACCGGGAGACCTGACCTCCACCTCATCCTGGGAGAAGTGATCTTCGCTGAGTTTTCCCTTGGGAATTTCGGCAAGTAAAATGCGTTTGTTGGTGGTCATCGGCTGGATCCTTAATTTCTAGCTAAAGAGTCAATCGTTGGTGGGTTTTAGACTTGAGTATGCACCGGCATTAGCATCACTTCTGCCTCAATCAGGCCACGTTCACCGTTCCGTTCGAGCCACGTTTCGCAGTGGACCAAGCCCTCTGCATCCACCGTTTTCACGACACCGCGGGCGATGATCTCATCCTCATCCATAATCAATGGATTGGGAAAGGTCACATGCATATGCTGAATGCAGTTTTCTCCTGCCCAGGCTTGTAGCATGTTGACCATATAACTAATGCCTAAAGGTCCCTGGTTGATGGTGTGCTCACCCATTCCCATTGCAGCAACAGTTTTCCTGTTCCAGTGAACCGGGTTAGGGTCTCGCAAAATAGCAGCCATAGTTTTCATTTTTTCAATGCTGACGCTGGCCATAGTCCAGGGTGGAATCACATCACCGACGTTAACTTTCATTTTGATGTGCTCCGATTGTAGTGCCACGCTATCTCGGTTGTTGCCACCGGACGATCGACATCTGCAATTTTAAATCGAAAGGTTATCAGGTCATAGTGGCTGGTGCCTTTGCTAAGGCCCAACTGCACATCTATTATACCTCCGGTCACCGAATATCTAACGTTTTCCTTAAGAGGAGAATGGAAATGCCAGTCGTAACTCTCAATGGAGATCGAGAAATCTGACTCAGCCTGTCCCAGAGCAAACATCGCAGCAATAGAAGTTTGCGCGCCAATAATGGGGACATGAAATAGTGCGACGGGGTGCACAACGCCGTTTGCCATTAGATCAGCACCCGTGCAATCTGTTAGCAGAAAATTTTCCCAGTGTTCTATGAGGTACTCACCGCCAGGGAACTGGTGGCCAATCAGGTTAGTTAGCGATTCAGACATGTTTTTGTTGTTGCCAATTATGTTGTTGATCTGAAACCAGAGTATCCAGTTGGTTGGACATTGACAAGGCTGGGCCACCGTGTATGTTAAGCATCAGACAATCAAAACCGAGGCGAGCTACGATGCCAAGAATTACTGAAAAAGGGGGCATGACAGGTTTCGCCGGTGTTTATGCGCACGCGCCCGATCTGTTTAACGGCTTCATGTATCGCTATGGTTTGTTATGGTCGCACAGCCGGCTTGAACCCTTACTTAAGGATTTGGTTCGCCTCAAATCTGCCAACCTGAATAAATGCCGCTACTGAATTCCCGCTCGATCTTCTGCGGCGCAGAAGACAGGCATGACAGAAGAGGTGATCGAAAAGATGCTAGACCACAGAAATTCAGATCTTAGCGATCGAATCAAGCTGGCAATGGAGCTGACTGAAGATTTTGTCACCAATCACGCCCACGGTGTAGATGACGAGATGATGGCGCAACTGCTAGAACATTACACCGAGCCAGAGGTGGTCGAACTGACTGTGGCCATTGGCATCTGGGATTCAGTGCATAAGTTCAATAATGTGTTCGATGTGCACCCTCCTGTTGCGGATGGTGAATTTGTCGTTGACCCACCGGATGTACCCGATGCCATGCGCCAGCACATTATCGAACCCGGCAACAAGTTCGAAACCTAAAGCACACCTATGCAGCTTCTCCGCGCCGGGCCTTCCCCTTAGGGTCGCTGCAGCAGGGTGTGTTTACACCTACAGATTTTTTGCCAACAATTGTTGCTCTTGCAGCAGAACTTTTTGAACTTCAGGCAACTGCAACATACGCGCTCGGTGATCGAGTACGTTAACCAGATGTATAGCCGCGATGTCCATGAGCATGAGCCACACGCATCGTCGAGCAGAGGTAGGCACCCTGCCCTGCAGATTAATTTCAAAGAAGGATTTGGCAGTTCTTCCTCCCTCCCGAAGTGCTAAACACACTTCATAATCTGCACCGGACATTTCAAGGGCAATGTGGCAAGCAAACGCACAAGATCCAGGAACCGTATAGAGAATCATGGACAACCTTGTGCTCTAAGCGCGCCAGATGCGCTGATTGACTGAGCCGAACATTTCTGACAACTCGACTCGCCTAGGCGTCGCTTTTACGGCGACATAGTTTGGGTCAGTGGGCCCACCCGGGAAGAAATCTTTCAAATCATAGTCAAGCGCATCCCACGCATGGGCGCGAGTCGCATCGTCCATTATCAATTCCGCAGTTCCACGACACATGATATGAATCTTGCTTTGCCTACTTCCTCAAAAAAAGCATATTTTTCTGCGGTTGTAACATCCACCATGTTTAGTTTCTCTCATTATCGTCAACGTCTAATTCTGACAAGTATTGGTCCAGAGTGACCCTTCTTTGAACTTAGTTCGTTACTTTGGGACTAGGACAACCCATGTTTTCATATTCAGATTGAGAATATTCTTCCCCTCGAAACATCCTTTTGTACATGTCACAACCACCTTCTTGATTGTTTGAAAAGTCTTCCGCAAGAAACTGTTGTTTCAAATTTTCGATAGATAGTTTGTCGGCTTGCATACGAATGTTGTCAGTATCGATAATCAGGATACGAGGTACAACCTTGTCCGAACTATCCCATTCATTCCACATTTCCAAATCGTTGGACTGACCTCTACCAGGGTTGCCACTGTAGGCAAAATTGGCCCAGTAAGACCGCATTGATGCTGACACTGACTCAAACTTCTCCTGGTTGGCATCAGGAAAGATCACCCTCAGAGGTTTTGGGAAATTGCCAAAAACGAAGGGTAGTTCCAACGCGTGTGCGGCACCAAACAAGTCCTTAAAAGAAATAAAGCCAAGATCACGCCAGTCATCAACATCGAACCGGTACGCGTATACTTCACCGCCTTGAGCTTCTAGCATGGCATCAGCGAGCTGATCTACTGCTGTTATTTTCCATCCTTGAGTACCGTACCGGCTGTCTCTGTTATAGCCGGCAAGGTCGTTGAAGCCAATAGGCAGGGCACCAACTCTATCTACGCCGGGATGACCAAAACCCATAAACAATTTCACTTCGTCGCGATTAGTGCCGAGAATAATAGGCACTGGGTTGTAGTTAGCAGTGTCTGAAAATATTTCTATGGTAGACATTCCCATCGGCAATACGTGTCCATCAGCAAATAGGTCTGGGTTGCCCAACATGCCCCCCATACCATCGACGTAAAGCCCGATGAGCTCGACAGGAGATGCCTCGTGGAGCAGTTGACTGATTTCAGAAGCCGGCATAAGTTGACTGATTTCAGAAGCCGGCATAGTAAGCTGTAGCGCTTTTGCTTCGGCCCTGCCCGAGGCTCTACCCAACTGTATCAGGAGTTGATTGACGGTTTCCTGGCTACTTAATGCGTGCCCTGGTTCTGCATCATCTACATAGTTTTCGGCAGTAGCGATGGTGTTTAGATTCAATCCGCCGCTTTGAGAAATTGCCTTATGAAATAGGCCGGTAGCTAAAGGTGATGCCATCAGTGAAAGCGTATCAAAGGCACCGGCAGACTCTCCGAACATCGTCACATTTGTCGCGTCGCCGCCGAACTGCTCAACATTTTCACGTACCCACTGCAGCGCCAAAATAATATCCAAAGTGCCGTAGTTACCAGAGTTGTCCGCCTTAGTCGTTTCGTTCGTTCGAAGTGCTGAGTGACGAAACCAGCCAAGTGGACCCAGTCGATAATTGATACTCACCAGGACCACGTTATTTTCTCGTGCGAGTCTCGCTCCATCGTAAATGGAAGTTGCCGCCTCGCCCACGCTATTACCTCCACCATGGATCCAGAACATAACAGGTAGTGATTTACTGTCCTCGGGCGACCAGACATTTATAAATAGGCAGTCTTCGTTGCCTTTGTCAGATTGAGGGCACGCGCTGCCGAAGGACAAAGCGTCGAATGTTTCTGACCATTTGTTTACAGGTAGTGGCGCACGCCACCTGAGCTCGCCTACTGGTGGCTGAGCATAAGGCATACCAAGCCAGGCATCGACACCCTGAGCGCTAAACCCAACGATGGGACCTGTACTGATTGTTCTAGCGGTCGAAGTGTTGACGATGTTGTCTGGTTTTTGGTCAGTAGAGAGATAGTTGTAGAGATATAGGGCTGATCCAACAACTATCACTATAATGCTGGCGATGACGTAAAGTATTTTCTTGATCAAAAATGCGGCCTCTTTCTTGGCAAATAACAGGCCCGAACTTAGCTTACTGCGGAAGTCTTGGCTACCTTTGTCGCTACGCAGTAACGCGGTACCCTAGGGTAGTCGTTACCCCCTGCTACCAACTATTACCACAATCGGCCGTTTGAATATGAAAGTGCGAAAACTGTATCGCTCGTGTCCTTCAGATAAGCCGCTTTAACATCTTCACTTTTAGCGTCATTCAACAGCCGATCGATATCCAGTCCGGGACCCCTTGAAGGGCTCTCGCCGCTAGGTCCACAGAGTCGACAGGCGGGCCATAGAAAAATATCGATCCACAACAGCCATGCACCCTGTCGCATCGTCATCAAGTTGTTTGAGCAGGAAGTTATGGATAAATCTGCAACAATCCAGGCATTAAAGGATAGCGATTGGATACAACTATCGTCGCGTCACGCAGGTGTAGACCAGCATCTATATTTGCGAACATCTCAAAACGGCTCGCCCCAGCGATCCGAAAACGTCACATCTGCTGCCTGGAGTCGCTCTGCTACTTTGAGTTTTGCTCCGAGCGTATACGCCGCTGGCAGCATGACGGTTTGCGTAACGCCCTCTGGGACATTGAGGATGCGAGCAATATCGTCGGCGCGCGACGCTAGCAAGGAAGTCCATGTCGTCCCAATTCCCCTTGCTCGCATGGCCAGCATCAACGACCATGCCGCGGGCAGGATAGAGCCATAAAAGCCAATTTGGCCCGACACATCGTCACCAGGCTCGCCGATTGCAAACACAAACACCATGCAGGGAATTTCATGCAGCCGCTCCATCAACGCGTTGTGGGTAGGTTTTAGTGTGACGCCACGGGATTCACTAAGCTGCCGCAGCACATCACAGTAGATATCAGCGATGAGTTTCTTCTGGGTCGGATCGGTCACGACGAGGAAACGCCAATTCTCACCGGCAAGACCAGTAGGAGCCTGCACCGCAACGTTGATACAGGCTGCCAAGTCTTCTTTGCTGATGGGCCGGTCAAAATCCAGCTTGCGACGTACCGATCGGGCTGTGCTCAGTACGTGATCTACCTCACTGCGTTGATCTCGTTCCATAAAGTTTTACTGAGCGTTATAGCCCTCCATTGATCTTGATATCTTGCCCTGTCATCCAGCTTGAAGCTTCTGATGCAAGATACACACAAGCGGGTGAAATATCCTCAGGTTTACCTATGCGTCCGAGCGGTATAGCAAACTTTTTGCCCATCTCCGGAATGTCATCCTCCGTCATGCCCGTGAACTCCAGGAACACTTCGGTGGGGATGGGGCCGGGTGAAACAGAATTTACTCGAATGCCCAAAGACGCCATTTCTGCAGCAAGGGTTTGGGTTAGGCTGTTGACGCCACTTTTTGCGACGGCATAAGGACCGTTGAAGGGAGACGGACGGCCCGCTGCCTGGGAAGATATGTTTATGATGGTGCCGCCACCATTGTCTTTCATAATGTTGCCAGCCGCCTGGGCGCCGGTCCAAACAGCTTTCAAGTTCAGGTTTAGTTGGAAGTCCCACTGTTTTTCTGGCATATCCAGTAAGGTGCGCGGCACCCGGTCATCAGCACCACCGGCATTACTGACCCAACAACTGAGTTTCCCCATCTCTTTAAACGTATGGTCAGCCAGCGCTTGAACCTGCTCGATGTCCATCATATCGGTGGTCACCGCCAGTGCACGGCGACCCAGCGCACGGATCTTTTCTGCGACTGCTTCAATCTCTTCTGTGCGGCGGGCTGCAACCACAATATCAGCGCCGGCTTCAGCCATACCGAGCGCAATCGCCTCACCAATACCGCGGCCGCCTCCGGTGATAACCACAACCTGACCATCCAAGCGAAACTGATCCAATAAAGCCATGTTCGTTCTTCCTTTTATTGTTGGGATTTGTGTCGTCTCTGAGCAATCTCTGTATCGCGATGCCAGCGTCAACCGGACTAAAACTTACATCCGGCCTTTAGCATCAAGAGTCAGGATCGAGCCTCGCATCAATCAGCAATCCAGCTACCATGAAATCCAGCAGGTACCCGCACAGGCAATTGTACGGTTGCCACAGGTTCTGCTGCCATCGAACTTGCATCAACAACCCTCAACTCACTAACGTTTTCTGCTGGGTCATAGACAAAGCTGAGCAAATATCCATCATCCTCTGAAGTCGCGCCTTCAGCGGGCACAAACACGGGTTCACCCCCTGCTCGATTACCCTTTAAATCGTGCGCCTTGCACTCACCGGTTTGCATATCGTACTTCAGGTAAGAGGAAGCGGTGGGGCCATTACTGCCAAACTCGGCGGTGTAACCATAGCGATAGGGCAGGCCAACTAGGCTGTCAGGGACTCTGGGGAAGTCGGCCGCACGGTCGTCCAACTGTGACTCAGAAACCTTGCCGGTGCTCTGATCAATGGTCCAGCGGTGCATTACGGGGGGTACATCCGCGACACCAGCCTTCATTGAATGTGCAAGCCGACTGACGTCGATGACAATCTTGTCACCATCCTCATAAGCATTCATGGGGTGATAGACATAACAAGGGTCAATGTCATACCAGGTCACGTCACTGTTAGTGCCATCTCTGGGCATCACACCCAAACGAGCGCCGTAGTCATCACTCCATGCGATAGGCAATCCGCCGCTGAAATTCTCAAAGTTAAACATCAACGGCAGGTCCATGAAAATCACATGGTTTCTGGTGACATTAAAGTCATGCATCATCGTTGCACCTTTCACCGTGATCTCTTCACTTTGCAACAATTGTCCATCAGCAGAAGCGCGATAGTAGGTGAGATATGGTGGTGTCGGGCTGTAGTAGAAAAACAGCAACTCGCCGGTTTCAGGACAAATCTTTGGATGCGCCGTCATGCCGCCACCCAGTTTGCCGTCGTAATTAAACGCGCCGAGTGTCTCTAGATCTCGGTTTAACTCAAACGGCCAATGGCCCTCTTCAAGCGCCAAAATTTTTCCTGCATGACCAATAATGTGCGTGTTCGCTAACGATCGAGTGCGATCTTCCAACGCCTGCATGGGATCCTCGCTGTCGGTCAGCAAGGGAGTTTGAACATGTCGATTGCGATACCAATTAGCTTTGCCGTTCGCCAACTCAACACCATGGATCATCCCGTTACCAAGAAACCAGTGCGCCGTATCACCGTGCGCGTGATTGGGGCCGTTACGTAAATAGCGGCCATTGAGTTCAGGGGGGATACTGCCCGTCACTTTTAGTTCCGTTGCGGTGACTTCTTCGGCCACGGGTGCAAAATTTCCAGACAGCCAAAAAGGCTGCTTTTCAGTGCTAGTTGCTTCGCTCATGCTTGTCTTCCCTCACTAAAAGGTTCACCGTCATCGGGTTAATTGCAGTCTTACGTTGACTATTGCACAACTTTTTCTTAAAACAAACAGACGTGACGGTTTTTTATCTCTCCGGTCGTCGCTTCTAAGTAATTATCCCGGGAGCGCACAATCGCTCGTTGGCAGCCTTTTCTGTGAACAATTCAGGCACAAAATGAAAACCAAAAACAAAGGGATTCCGACCAATTTACTAGCAGATGACGTAAAGCTACAGATGAGGATAACGGGTGAGAAGCGCAGAAATATGGTTTATCCTCTCGCTCCCCAAGCGATAAAAATTCTTATGTGGAAGATGACACTCAAGCAGCGCCGCAGGCACGGCGAACTAATGGCACAAGTTGAAGGCATGCGCAACGATCCGTATCTCTGGCCGCCAGAAGACTATGCGCCTGGTGAGAGTGAAGAGGAGGACGAGAAGTACCAGAAAGCCAAAACAACCTTCCAGGACCTGGTCGAAGAACTTTACCAACTTGAACAGGACGTCCGTTAGACGCCGCCTTCTAAGGCAACCAGTTTAGAGGCCTGAAGGTCATGGACCCATCCCAAGATTTAGGTAACAACATGCTTAAAAATTTATCCACCATAGTTCTGGTTGTTTTACTTTCGGCCTGCTCGCGAGAAAATATTCCCTTCTCTAGTGGCGCCTTGACAGGGCAGCCAACAGAATCTCCAGCTTCCTGGTTGGACGTGGCAAGTGTCGAGATTATTCAATTAGAAACAACAGGCGACGAACCCTATTCAGTCAACTTATGGGTCATTGGCAAACAAGACTGGATGTACGTCTATGCCGGCGACAACTATTCCACCTGGGCTGAACATCTAGAAAATAACCCCATGGCTCGTATCGAAATTGAAGGCAAGTTGTATGGGGTCCGGGCGATGCGAGTCACGGATCAGGTAGAATTTGAAAATTTCGCAGCAGATTGGGATGCCAAATATGGCAGCACAAACCCTCAAGGCTTAAATGTAGGCGATGTCTGGTTATATCGCTTAGCGGCTAACTAGGTGGCGAGGTCAGTGTAAATGGTCAGTGTAAATGCTTGCGCGTAGATAGTGTCAGTGTGATCGACTAATCCAGATGTCTCAAGGACCAGATCGACGCGAGGGCCCAGGCAACAAACTGTCCTAAGAAGATCGTAGTCACTGAACAATATCTGATCATCTTACAGCCTGGATGCGATCGAGTTTTAGAGTTCGCCAATGCCCCAGAGAATTCCCCTGCGCAACAGTTCGTAGTAAACCGGCGAGTTCCAGGAGCCTCTGATGATGGGAACAATATCAGCCAGAGGTTTCATGTCATGTTTGCCTGTGCAGTGCCCAAGCGAGAGGTAAAGCACCGAACCCGCCCCCCAGGGATGCAGATACATCTGAGGGTGACTTTCCTTATCAGTGCCAAATTCGGAGCGCACATAACCAACAGAAAGTTCACTGTAAGATGCTTCGAGAAGCACAACCTGCTCGCCATGGGCCTCGCAATAGTAAGGCTCCTCATCTTCAACATCGAAGTCTTCAATATTGGTGGTCAATGGATGCTCTACATCCGTAACCTTTATCTCGATCCTCTGGTTTGCTGGATGCGCAACAAATCGACTACCAAGGAGTGCCATAAATCGAGGCGCAACATTCGGCGTGTCTGCTTTACCATCGACGAAATCAAGCAGAGCATTAGTGGCATGCAGCGCAAACCACTTGCCGCCTTGTTCCAGAAAAACAGCCAGTGCCTCCTGCTCTTCCAATGTCGGTCGTAGATCGCACGTGTACGTAATCAATAACGCTGAGTCCGAAATTGCCTTAATATCGCTAAAATTTTCTGCAACCCGGGTGTTAATGTCCTGGTTTTCCGCGAGCAGTTTCAGGAGTTCCAGCCGGGCAAAATTAGTGTCGTGATACCGGGCATTGCATACAAGATAAACATCAATCTTCTGGTCTTTTGCCACACTCGCCTCCGCGACTTTCTATTTGTAATGATTCTCAAAAAAATAAATATACACATATTATTTATTAACACCAAGAATCGTCCCGCAATTGGGCCAAGCAAAAATTTCAACTGGCTATGAGAAAGTGCGAACACTAAGATTCGCGCTGAGTACGTTGAGTTCAATAGTAATATGAATACAAAAGAAAATAGTAACTGGCAGTCTCAAAAAAGCTCTTTGACAAAAGATCGGATTGTCCTTGCAACACTTGCGTGTATTGTCGACTACGGTTACGAAAACACGACCATGGCGAAGATTGCAAAGGCCGCGAAGGTATCGCAGGGTTCCATGCAGTACCACTTTCCAGCAAAAATCGACGCCATAAAAGCGGCGGTCAATTATCTTCACGCGAAACGTTTGTCAGACCATCAGAACGACCTAGAGGAAACGCCTGAAGGCGTAGATCGTATGGCTCATGCAATCGATGTGTATTGGCGGCACCTGTTTGAAGGTCACTATATTGCCTACCAGGATTTGGTCATAGCGGCACGAACTCATCCAGACCTGGCGAATGTACTCAAACCCGCCTATCAACGTTTTGTTCAATCATGGCGCAAAGATTTTCTTTCGAGAATTCCCGAGGGGAGTAAAGATCGAGAAAAATATGACCTGATTTGCGATATCGGCCAGTGCCAAATGGAGGGCCTAGCGTTCGGTAGGCTGAATAATCAACTGAGTGTTGCCAGGACGCAAAAAGTTTTGGAGTTCACCAAAAACCTGCTCGTCGAAATGACTTCCGAACTTGAGGTCACCTCTGTCAAATCTGAAAAATAATCTAAGGTGCCCAGGCTATCGGAAATACCTCTGGAAATTCTTCCAGATGCTGACCATCTTTCGGATCGAAGTCGTACAACGCCAGCATTGGGTACTCCGCATTACGCAATATGGGTGCTGCTCCAAACCAGATGTGGCTCTACCATATCGGTCCGCAGTGGACGAAGCGGCTGCTACTAACCGGCGACACCCTTAGCGGAAAAGATGCGGCTCACATCGGGCTCGTACTCAAGTCTGTACCCGAAGAAAATCTTGAACAGGAAGTTGAAGGGCTTGCTGACCGCCTGAGCTGGATTGATCCAGAAATGCTGTCAGCAAACAAGCGCATCATCAACCTGGGCATGGAATTGATGGGAGCTGGCACACTGCAGCGACTGGCCGCTGAGAACGACGCCCGCGCCCACACGACAAAGGCAGCAAGAGACGTATTCAAACAAATATCGACTGAAGGACTCAGAGCTGCGCTTCAAGATAGAGACGCCCCATTTGGCGACAGCAGGGCTCAGGTCATCGGACCAGAAATCCGTGATGAAAAGGGCAGGCTCGTAGACCAAGGCTAATGGATATCAATATGGTAACAACACCCTCATAGTTTTATTTGCGCTAACAAGGGATTTGAGTAGGAGAGGAAACAATGGCAATGCAAGATATCACGCCGCTAAACGATCAACTGGCAGACATTATCGTTCGATCAGATGAACCGTGGATCGAAACAGAGCCGGGCAAAGCGTGGTTAAAGGTACTGTGGGCCGGACCGGAAACTGGTCGCTGGGCTGCCCTTTTCCGTTGGAAGAAAGGTTACGTGGCGCAAAAACACAAACACCTCTCTGACGCACATACGTTTATTCTCAAAGGCAAGTTGCAGGTACGCGACGGCATCCTGAACGCGGGCGACTACGTCTATGAACCCAATGGGGTGCTGCACGATGCCACGATAGCGCTGGAAGATACCGAGTACTTGTTCATCTGCAATGGCCCCGTGATGTTCTACGACGATAATGGTTTAACTCACTATCTCGGATGGGAAGAACTAACACGAATGAAACAAGCCGCGAGTAACGCACAATGATAGCAACAAACGAATTCGTCATGAATCAAACAATGTTGCGGATCAAGGACCCCGAAAAGTCGGTGCCTTTTTATCAAGAAGTGCTCGGTATGACGTTGCTCGACCGATTCGATTTTCCAGATATGGCATTCAGCCTGTACTTTCTTGGCTACCCCCTAACCGTGATTCCAGAAAAGCCAGAAGAAAGAGCAGAGTGGCTTTTTCAGCAACCGGCTTTACTTGAACTAACGCATAACCATGGCACGGAATCAGACGCTGACTTTCGCTACCACGATAGCAACGGGGAGCCCCAGGGGTTTGGGCACATCGGCATCTCAGTACCCGATGTTTATCAAGCTTGCGAACGGTTTGATTCTCTGGGTGTTGAGTATGTGAAACGACCCGATGACGGCAACATGAAGGGGCTGGCTTTTATCAAAGACCCAGATGGCTACTGGATCGAAATCTTATCGGCCAGAGGGCTGCGTGATCTCATTTTGGGCTGATTCTGGGCTAATGCGGCGGCGTAAGAATTCGCCACATAGTTTTACAACAGCAGATACTATGGATCCCTCGGTCTTTGATATTGTTGGCTGTTCTGAGATTTCCTGATTGGAACGTCATTATAGAATCAGTGCCCCCTAAAGCATGGAGGTTCGCTTGAGGCTGACATAGATAGTTAGAGCAGAAGACTACTTAATGCTTAACAACCACCGATTCAAGGTGCGTACCAGATCGGCGATGTATAGGCTCTTTCTTGGATCACGTCCGGATAGTCATCAGCGTTTTCCTTGCCGAGCGCAATTCTATCCATGAGGGAGTGGCGCGCCGTTGGCACCTGCAGTACTCGCGCATAGTAAAAGGCGGGGTTGCTGGAATCAAACTCAGGATCGGTCCAGACCAAGGACAGCTGGGTCGCGCCTTGATCGCTCGTAGTTTTAGCAGTTCGCCGATCAACGTTGTCAGGCAGGCGCGCAAGCTTTCCGTCAACTAGACGTTGCTCACCTGACCACGCCACATCGAATACTTGCTCGTGCGTTTCACCATTTTTATCAACCCATCCCTTGATAAGTTGGACTCGGTCAAGGTTTGCGCCTAGTGGGTCACGTGCGGCAAAGATCATAATTGTGGGTGATGAATCAGCCGAACCGGGGTCAGCTAGTGTTCCACCCATCGGCACACCTTTCTCGTAGCCCGTTCTGTTGATGTCCACTAGATCCTCACTTGTAAACTGCCAACCGCCAAACATTCGGACTCGAATTCTGGTACCAGTAGTCGCGTAGACTTCTCGACGATACATCGCATCCATGATGGATTCACGGGTGTTCTCGGTCGCCCACACGGCAGCCAGACCTGACGCAGACATGCTCCACCCAGAGGCATTACCCAATGCATTTGACTCCTTGTTTTCAGGCACTGAATCGAAGGCGAATTTACCCCAAAAATTGGCTTCTTCAGCAGTCGAAAGACCTGTGTGTGAATCCGTTGAGCCAATCATTCCTATCTTAAATGGATTCGCACCAATGCCCTGGCCAAGTTCAAGCCCTGTCTTGAGAGCAGCCCGAACGTAATCCCCTCGTCGCACGACATACACTTGCTTCACTGAAGACAGGTAATGGGCATAGGTTTCGAATTTTGCAAACTCATCATCCGGCGAGAGAGATTCATGGGTTTCCGAGTCACCTTTGATCTGAGTGACTTCTACAATGCGCTCATATCGTAATCGCTGTGCCGCATAGTCGCGATCAATGGCACTACCGCGCAAGGACTTGATGTCGAACATCATACCTTTGCTGACATTTGAATTATGTGGAATGGAAAGAAACCGCACACCGGTTTCGTTTTCTGTTTTGCTGAGCCATCGCCACAGGTCCTCTGGGTAAGGACTGTCTGTTGAGGCGAACGGCATGAATCGTCTACCCGAGGTCGCGTCAGCATTGGTGATCACTACTCTATGCAGGTTAGCGCCCCCAGGTTGGGATGACCATTCCCAGCCAGAAAAAGCAGTAAAGGTTCCTGGGTTGTTGTGGCGATCTGCTGTGTCCAGCAATTTGTGCCAGGCTTCAAAGGCAGACACATCAGCGCCTGGTACCGGATCACCCAGATCTTCGGCGTAGCTTTTGGCAGCCTCTCTTGGATTGCCTGGCTTAGGCAAGATGTCGTTAAAGAACGACTGGCCATTGCCACTGTCAATGGCTTCTCTGATTTCGCGCTCTCTGTACCACAGCACCAGCTTTTCAATCGGCCCGGGGTCTTTAAGGCCAATGCCTTCATTGTAAATATCCTTGATGCCGCCCAGAAATTCGGCGTGATCCGACACGACCATAAAGTCGAGTGGTGTATCAAGCTGAACTCGAGATCGATTATAGGCATGAATCACAGGTTCACCCTGTGCGAAACGATAAGCATCATCGGGCGACACAGATTTATTGCCGTTCAGAAACGCATCAAAGGAGTTGTTGGTGTGCAGGTGGGTGTCACCCCACAGCAACTGCGTTGTTTCAGTAGTTGTTTCAGTAGTTGTTTCAGTAGTTGTTTCAGTAGGAGCGTCGGCCATGGCCGTCGACACGCTTATGAACAGTAGCGGTAAGAAAACAATCGGATAAGGAAACCTCATGAGGGCACAGCTCCATCAAACACGTTGATCGCCTTGTTGAAAGGCGCTTGTCTCGCCCCATCATAATCGGACTTAGCTTGAATGTCGTCTTGCCAGAGTATCTCTGCTGATTCAAAAGGCAGTAGCCTCTTCACTGCATTTAGTGAGGTCTCATCAAGAGAAGCAAAACGTTCGCGAAGCATTTCTAGACAGTACACGCGGTAGCGAGAAATAGGCAATTGCTGATAGTGGCAACCCTGAACAGTCATCGAGAATTTGTCCAGTTTCTGATGCCAAGCATTAGCGTTGTTTGAGAGTTGAACGAGGTGTGTCTCACAAACCTCTTTTAGCATCGGCGTGAGATCATCTGGTATTGCGGATAGAAAATCACCATCGCCGGATTGTTGGCTAGCACTCCACATGCGCCCTAACCATTCGAACACAAGCGGCGCTGTATCACGCATGATTTCTGCCGGTGTAGGGTCCTGGCCAAAGTGACGAAGCATTGGACCCATCAAACCGATATCAGCGAGAGAAGGTTTATCTCCTAGAATAAAGGGACGCGATTCTAGCACTGAGGACATCAGCGCTAGAATCCGGTGATAACCTGCTTCGACGTGCTCACGCGTTTCACTCGTCACGCCATCGTTAATCACGAAGCCTTTTAGTTGGCGATTTTTCACCATGCGGCAGCGCCAAAACCTTGGCAACTTGATGTGAGGCAACAACTCATCGGCAAGGATACGACACAACAATTCGCTGTCATGGTCGTAGCTCCATCGATAATGCATAGCTACGCGCCACAGCCACTCGTCTGCATAGTCTTCAATCAGATGTGCAATAAACTCAACCACAGGATCTTGTGGCAGGATACCGCGCTCAGGATATTCTGTTTCAAATTGTAAAATCATCGGTGTGCTGTCGGACATCCAGCGACCGTCACTCCGCTTCATCATTGGGTGCTGAATGCTTCCCAGTTGCTCCATAATTTCGTCGCGCACCTCGTAAGGCGAACCGCGGTCGTAGGCGATGCCTTTATAACGAAGGTAGGTTTCCAGTTTGCCAGTGTAGTAAGAAACGCTTGCGCCGTAGACTTTCATTTTTTCACCCAGGGTATGCGATGTACGGACAATAGAGCATCTGTTGAGGATATAATGTAAACAAATATACATTTGGAAAAATCAATGGTACTGCTTCGATCCGATGTCACGATGTTCACAGACTTGCTACCCGCCGAGGTCATGGCCCAAATTGAGGCTGCAGGCAAATTTAGGTCTTACAGAGACGGCGTGTTGATCCAACAGCGCGGCGACACGAGGCGAGGTATATCAATTTTGATGTCAGGATCAATCATAGCCGGCAATATGGGAGCCGATGGTTCATTTGTCGTATCGTCCATACTGCAGCCTGGAGAATGTTTTGGCGAATTCACGCTGTTCGCCGATTTGCCACGAACCCATGATCTTTCCGCCTATGGAGCGGCCAAGATACTAAATCTTTCGGAACAGGTATTCCTTAAGCTCTTCGATCGGGAACCCACTATCAGCAAGGCACTGCTCGCAGTTACCCTAAGGCGCACACACGACCTGCTTGAATTTCTAGACGGACAGCGACGATTGGCATTGCCCGTTCGCTTGGCAAAGGTGTTGTTGTCGTTTATATCCAATGAAGGTGAGCTACAAGTGGTGCGATGCCGGCAGGAAGAGCTGGCCTACATGCTCGGCGTCACACGAATGTCGGTGAGCACGGCACTGAAGGTGCTGGTTAAAGAGGGCTTCGTTCGACTCGGATATAAATCGATAGAGGTGATAGACAAAAGCCTGCTCAGTCATTGGGTGGAGGAAAGAAGTTTGGTGGTCCCAGTGACAGCGGTCGTGCTAAACAGAGATAGTAGATTACGAAAAGCTCACTGAGAAAAATCTTATTTGATCATTGCCGGTTTGGGAGCAGGAGAATTGTGCACCTTGTGTGCCGTGGCGTTATTTCTGTGTAAAAGCCAGCGATTAAGCGTAGTCCGATAATCGTTCTTCGAACATGATCATAAGGCGGTTTAAAGCAGGTTTGCAATTCCGTATCGGCATGGGCCATTTCTTTGATGCTGCCTGGATCGCCAAATAGATAACCTTAGTTGCAGACTCATCGTTTGGGAGGCGCCTACGCTTTTTTTGCCTTAGCCATCACGCTGTTGAGAGACTCAATCGCATTGGTTATGTAGATCGCCTATCGTATATCTACTGAGCAGTTGAACAGCGTATTTAGGTTCTGCCATTGAGTGCGCCAGTAGGATTAGCCTGATCCATAAAAGTGCAGCTTGTGCTGAGAAGAAGACCTAATGCACGATAGCAGTGATATTGATGGGTATGCCGCTTGATCGAGTCATACCCGTGTAGCGCTGCAAACCCTCTATGTCACTCACCAGTCGGTTGGTGTTTGCACCAACCTCACGAACGGGAGCCTGTTGATCGGGGGCAACCCCCCAACAATGATGCATGGCGATAACGCCGGGCTTAATTCGGTTGTTGGCCTTCACGATCGCATTGATAGAACCGTGCTTTGATTCTATCACGATCTCACTGTCGTCCTTGATACCCAGTGCCGCCAGATCATCAGGATGGATGTTCGCAGGGTTGGTTGTACCAGACTTCTCGAGCAATTTAGGCAGGTTACGACCGAATGAATTAAGCACATATTTGCTGCGGAATCCGATCAGCGTGTGGCTATAGTCTTCATCTGTTTCCGCTGATTCTAGAAGCGCCGCAAATTCATCCGCGACACCTTCGGGATACAGTTTAAGTTTGCCAGAAGTGGGTTTCTCGGACGGTTGCACTTCAATTTTGAGTTCTGGAAATATGTGCCCGCCTGGATTGTCGCGCAGAAACTGGATATCCGTTCTGGCACCCGAGGTGATCGCCTGTAACAACTCAAATTTGCTGGGTTTCACATCATTCGAAATCGACTGCCCTTTGATTTTGACATCGAGATCTAGACGCTTGGCTAGACCCCAGTAAAACTCCCATTCCTCAATGACATCACGGTCTGTTTGTACAACTGCCTTACTGTACTGGCTGTAGGGCTGCTCATACCAAGGGTCTGCAAGCAAAGTGACATCTTCCCGCTCCAGGGTCAGTTTAGGCGCAATGACGTAGTCGGCAACTTCAGCGGTCGCGGACATGTAGGGATCGATACAGACAAGCAATTCAAGTTCTTGCATGGCGGCGTAGGCCTTTTTTTGGTCTGGCCAGGCCATAACTGGGTTACCCGCAATGACAAACAGCACTTTTATCTGACCTTCGCCGGGAGTCAGAATTTCGTCTGCTAGTTGAGACGTAGGCATTTCTTTCACGCCCGACGGTGATACGAGTTCACCAAATTCCGGACGAACACGACACCGTTCACCATGGTCCCATGCAGTTGGAGCCTCGTACACGCCTTCCCGGCGGGGTACGTTGGCAGACAACGCGCCTGGGTTTGGCAGCATGTCACCCGCTCGATAAAAACGTCCGCAAATGATGTTCAGCGAGGCGACCAGGTGTTGTACAAGATTGGGATTTTCACCCATTTCTGGACCCGTACCTGTGACAGCTATACCTTTTGGTCCCGCTGCAAACACGCGTGCAGCCTCTTCGATTAAACTCGCGGGTACGCCACTTTGTGCGGACGCAGTATCCAAATCGTAGGGCTCCACAGATGCTCTAAGGTCATCCTGGCCGCTGGTGTACTTTTCGCAAAACTCTATATCGTGCAATTCTTCGCCCAGAATCAGGCGAATCATCCCCGCGAGCAGTGGTGCGTCCTTGCCCGGTTGCACCTGAAGGTGTATGTCCGACCTTCTTGCCACTTCAGTTTGTCTCGGATCAACTGCAATTAATTTGAGTCCGCGCTTCTGCGCCTTGCGAATCTGGTCGGATGGACTGACCGATGGCACGCCTCCGGGAGACGCATAGTGAGACACAATGGTGTTATTGCCAATGACCATGGCAACGTCCGAGTCCTGGAAGAAGTGACTACCACCTGTCCAGTAACCAATGCGCGAACCTACAAATACTTTGGCGGGTTGATCAATGGTGACGCTGGTGTAGTAAGAAGAGGATTGTAATGCGTTATGCCACTCACGGCTGTAAACCAGTTGACCGGAGTTCTGGAAGGCTACCGTACCGTTGTAGGTGGCGATGGCTCGGGGGCCGTGTTCAGCAACAATGCTTCGAACCTTCTCGGCTATCTCGTCCATAGCCTGTTCGCTAGTGATGTCGTTGAACTCTCCACTGCCAGAATTTTTCTTGCTCGTTGTCAGTCGCTCGGGCTGGTACATTTGTTCAACAAGTTGTCGACCTTTGATACAGGTATAGCCTCCGTACATTTTATTGTCCGTGTCCGGCTTCACAGAAATGACTTTTCCGTCATCAACATCGGCAACCATTGCGCAATAAGCGTGGCAGTAGCGGCAAAAGGTTTTATGGGTGGTTGTCATTTATTAATCCTCTATGTGCCAAAAACCATGAGCTCGAGTCAGACGTTAAAGAAAGGAATCGGTTAGTTCGTGTTGGCAAACTAAAGAGCGTGATGGCTATTTCTAATCAAAATGTCAATTTTCATACTAACACTATCCTGATGCCCCACTTCAACGCTCATTACTCGACTTTAATAACTGGGGTTTGCTAGTTCCGCAATGGGTTCCACTAATTTTATTGACCGATTTAGCCGCAAAGCGGAGTTGGCACCCCAATACAGGAGAACTATGGTTTTGTAACGGAGGTCGCTATACATGGGGTCGCAGTAGCGTCAGAGTAAGCATTATTTTAGAGCAAAAATCATTTTGGTACTGACTTTGACTCATCAAGGATAATTATCCAAGGCTCCTCGATAGACGCGTGACGAGGATACTTTGGCAATTTTAAAAAAAGGCGGTTGATAGCTTTTGCTCTCTTGGCCCATGTCATAGAAAGAGGTGCTCGTGAGGCACGACGGAAAACACTCATTTAGTCTCATCGAACTCATGGGTGCCACCGCAATCGTGTTATCGCGTATTTTTGTCGGCATCCAGATTAGAGAGCAACCGAAACTTTGGCTTCAAAGGGTACGGTAGCAGCGGAACGTTATGATGAAGCCATCCAGCAGTCTCTCTCTGAGGAGACCGTCAAATCACCTGGATCACAGACTCAATCGCACTAAAGTAAAGGAGTATTCGGCGCTGAACCTCGGCTCACGCGGACCGGACCGGAACATGGTTGGTGAAAGTCGACCAGTCCCCGCCTGATAATCAATTCGAAAGAGACGACTTTAATCGTCGAGTTAGCTCTGATACCGTCGAAGCAACCAAATAGAAGCAGGTAAAATGAGCTATGTCGGTCATTGGGGAAGTACTTTCAAGCGCCAAAATCATCATGAGGGACATTGTGCCCCTCATGTTCAGAATGGCGGTGAAACCGCCGAAGCCAGATGACATTGATAACCTGTCGATGCGCCTGTCCAAAACAGCGAACGCCTGCCCAAACAAAACCGCCATCATTTTTGAAGGTCGCAGCATCACCTGGGGAGACTTAGATCGACGAGCAAGCCAGGTTGCCCAGGCGTTAAGAAATGACGGTGTTGGCTTCGGTGATACCGTTAGCCTAATGATGGACAACCGAATTGAGTTTATCGAAAACATGTTTGGCATCATGCGCGCAGGTGCCGCCGTATCATTGATCAACACGAACCTTCGCGGCCCTCAGTTAGTCCACTGTATTTCTACTACCAACGCTCGGAGACTGATCGTCGGTAGCGAACATAGCGATAGTGTCGCTGAAGTGACGGCTGACTGTGACCTCAAAGAAGGTAAGGACTTTCTTATGGTCGCTGATACAGACGCCCCGCCCGCGCCAAACTGGGCGGTGGACTTCACCCAAATCATTGAACAAGCCAAGCCGATAGCCGAAGCACATATTCCGCCTGTTCGGCAAAAGGACCCTGCCCTCTACATCTTTACTTCCGGCACCACGGGTCTGCCCAAGGCTGCCATTCAAAAACAAAGCCGACAGACTCTGTTTTGTGACCTGGGCAAAATGGTCGGGCTAAAACTGACTCGAGATGACTGCATGTACATTTGCCTACCGCTCTACCACGCGACAGGACTGTGCATTGGGTTTTTGGGGGCCCTGAATGTTGGCGCGACGGTGTTTCTTAAGCGCAAGTTTTCAGCCAGTCAGTTTCTAGATGATGTACGAGAGAATAACTGCAACACTTTCATCTATATTGGCGAGCTTTGCCGCTACCTGCTGGCACAGCCCATCAAACCCAACGATAGCGACAACCCACTAGAGAAGATGACAGGCAATGGTCTTAGACCTGATATCTGGTTTGAATTCAAAGAACGCTTCGCGGTACCAAAAGTATACGAGTTTTATGGTGCCTCGGAAGGCAACGCGACCTTCATGAACTTCTTCAATAGGGACCAAACTATTGGTGCCGCCATCATTCCACCATCAGTCGTCGAATACGATGTCGCCACTGATAAAATCGTTCGTGATGAAAACGGCTTCTGTAAAAAAGTAGCGCCGGGTCAACCAGGTTTACTGCTTGGACCCATCACCAAGTCGACTGAGTTTGTCGGCTATACGGATCGCGAGGCGACCAAGCAAAAAATTCTTCACGATGTATTTAAGCTGGGGGACGCCTATTTTAATACCGGCGATCTCATAAAAAGCGTCGAGGCAGGCTTTGCCTTTGGCCTAAAACATTATCAGTTCGTTGATCGAGTAGGCGATACTTTCCGCTGGAAAGGAGAAAACTGCTCCACCAATGAGGTAGGTGAAATCATCAACAGCCATGCGGATATCGACATCTGCAACGTCTACGGCGTTGAAGTGCCGGGTACAGACGGCAGAGCAGGTATGGCAGCTCTTTTACTTAAAGAAGGCGCCACTTTTGACGCGGCAAGCGTCTCGAGTTTGGTGGAGAAGGACCTCGCGGCCTACGCTCGCCCCGTTTTCATCAGAATATTGGCGGAGCAGCAACTCACCGGCACGTTCAAACTTCAGAAAGGCGATCTTCGGGAAGCAGCTTACCATCCGAACAAGTGCGCAGATGACATATACGTCTGGAAACCTGGCGCGGCGGCTTACGAGAAAATGGATGGCGCCTTCTATGACAAGATCATGGCAGCAGAAGCCAGCTTCTAGACAGACCGGACCCGCTAAGTCTCAACGAAACTCGGATGAAAAAGGCACGAGCCGACTGCAGACTATTTGGAGCAAAAACAATATCAATACGCACTAAATTGAAAGTGTCAGAAAGGTAATGACAGCAAAGAAAGCGAATAATTGCGAAGGGCAAAAATTCGCGTATTATCAGACCTCCCATTCTAACAATTGGAGAAAAGTACATGGCTGCAGCTTTTATGGCCTATCCAGAACTCCGCCACCCGTTTCAGGCTAAACCCATTCACGCAGCAGGCAGCGCGAGTGTGCTTTATCAGGGCAGGCACATCACGCTCTCAGAGACAGGTAGTGGCCCAGGCTTGCTGATCAATCCAGAAGATCTCAAGCGTATCAATGGCTTCGAGGTCAAACCGGAAGGAGCCTGCTATGCAGACATGTGTATTCCTCTTAATAACAAGTTGCAGATCACTGAAAATGGTAAGCAGTGGTTTGACCTAACAGCCTTTGCTGATCTCCTCGAGCAGCCTTACGTTTTCGACGAGGCATCTAACGTCTGGAGCTTCGCTGAAATACCCGCCAAACGAGACAATATGATGGTCAATGGCTTGGCGCCGGATTTCGAAATTCCCGACCGTGAGGGTAATGTCATCAGAATGACCGACCTCAAAGGCAAAAAGGCACTGATCGTGACCTGGTCCTCATGGTGAGGATGTTTCCTAGATGTGCCCGTGTGGCAACAAGTCTTTGAGGAAATAAACGATCCTAATTTTGTCATCCTCTGCGTCGCAGAAGACACTGGCGGTGAAGCAGTAGCCGGTCCAATTTTCGATGCCGCTAAACCTACCTACATTCAGATTGTCGATGAGAACCATATCATCAGCAGTGCCTTCAATTTTGTTAACGTGCCATCTGCTGCATGGGTCGACGAAGCAGGCAGAATCGTGAGAATTGATGAAGGCACCTATGCCAAGATTCATGAGCTCGGCGACGAAACTCGATCCATTACTTTTGGCAATGATGTCTACACACCTGCATTGAAGGATTGGGTTGCTAAAGGTGACGAGAGCGAGTTTGTGCAATCTGTAGAAACAGTGACCGGCAATATCCGCGAACTGAGTTTTGACCAACAGAAAGCTGATGCTGCGTTCCGTCTGGCAAACCTGTTCCGTGAACACGGATTGACAGAAAAGGCAGAGGAATACTGGAACCTCACACAGACGTTAAATCCAGAAAGTATTAATTTCTTTCGTCAAAATCTAACGCTATCTGAGGAAGGTTCAGCAGGCGAAACGTTCATGGAGCGGCGAGGCGAATACGAGAGTCAGAAGAAGGACTATTATCGTCCGCTCGATATGGATAGCTAAACTCTGCACCTGACGTTTGCCAGAGCAGCGCATCAATTCAAGATTCGTTTGCTCTGCAGATGTCGGCAACCTCCGCCGATGCCGCTCATTCAACCTAACCGCTTGATCCATCGAGGCCTGGTATTAGAACAACTATCTTCATTAATTCATCAGCGTCCCGTCTATCTCTTCCTTTTGCCTACCAGGTAAAAAGCTTCGTGTCGCTGATATCATTGCCGTCTACATCCCGTATCGGGTTCGGTGGGCACGACTTCTGAGTCAACAGTGAAACGACAATAAGAATTGTGAGACTACAGACAAACGCCGGTACTGAGGCAATGTAAGTCGCATCCCAAATTTCCCCATCGGTGTAAGGCAGTAATATGACAATCAGTATGATCCAACTCACCGTGCCCGTGAAAATCGATGCAAGCGCGCCCGTGACGTTGGTCTTTTTCCATAGGATGCCGCAAATAAAACTCGGCGCCATGACCGGGAAAGAAACGGCACCAGCAAACACCAACAATTGATAAAGGTTACCCATGCTCAACGCAAACAGTATGCTAGCCGCAACAAAAACTACCATCGCGACGCGTGTGGCAAGCAGGCTTTGCCGGTCGGTGGTTTTCGGTTTGACAGCTCGAAGCACCGTGTAGCCCAACAGGGCGCCCGCTGTGAGAATAGTATCGCCCGCGGTGCTGACGATCGCAGAACACACCGCAAGAAAAAACAACACCACCAGCCACTCGGGTAGATAGCTCTGCACGAACCAGGGGAAGATGTTGTCGCGATCAGCTTCAGGGAAATCAGCCTTGAGGATGAAGACACACATGCCCACCAGGACCGGCACCATACCTAAAATCAAATAGATGAAGCCTCCGTACACAAAGCCGCGGGCTGCTGCAGACTCGTTTTTTGCAGCCAGCGCCCGGGCCGTCAGAACCGAGCCGCCCATATCACCGAAGGCCACAGAGATCCATGCAGCCAGCATGTAGAAAACACCCAGTGCACCCAGATATCCATAGAAGCCTGTTGGCTCCCCGGCTGTATTTAGCTCATTGGTATAAAACAGACTGAAGGGCGGCACACCGTCAATATTGCCGGCTTTCTCTACGAAGGCAACGGGACCGCCGACCGCGTCAAATGCGTAGGGAATCACCATCAATAGTACGAAGGTCATAATGACAAAGGCGAGCATATCTGAGCGCGAAAGTGCCAATAGTCCTCCGGTGAGTGACACAGTCAATATAATTGCTGCGCCAACCAGAGTAGCGCTGACAGCGCCAAGGCCCGCCACAATACTGATGATCACACCTAAAGATAACAGTTGTGCGGCAATCCAGGACACGTAGGCAACTAACGATAACGTTAGCCCGGCCATGCCGATTCGTTTATCAAAACGGGCATTATAAAAATCGATCGTGGTCGTGAATCGAGATCTGCGAAAAATGCTGACCAGAAAAAAACCAGACAAGAGCAGTGTTAAAACCGGAGAGAATGGGTCCCAGACGACGGACTGAAAGCCGCCGACAAATGCCTCGGTTGCACCCCCAAGAATAACTGCTCCACCTAACCAGGTGGCAACGACCGAACCTGTAACGTACGGCGTGGAAAGGCTATGGCTTGCTAGAATAAAGTCTTCGGTTGAACGAGCTTTTCTTGAATAGAACAGGCCGATAGCAATGAGGGTAATGAAATACAGGCAAAGGACACCTAGCAGCCAACCTGTATTTGTTTCGATACTCATACGGCTCTTACCATATCCGCAGCTGGCGTCTTATGAAGATGTGTGAAAGGTTGACTATTCAATTTCAGACCGTGCGCTGCTTCTCGCTGTAACGAATGACGAGTTCTCCGATGGCAACCGTGACAACTACACCCAGCAGCACAGGATATTGAACCCCCTCACCAGGCGTGTACATGAACAATACAATAGATGCTGCCAGGGTAATAATGCAAAGGCTGGCGCAGACTCTGGCAATTTGAAGGCCACCTGGGATTCTAAATGGTCTCAGCCGATCTGCATCATGTACGCGAGTCCTGACAAAAGCCAGTATCAAACCGATATAAGGCAGCAGAAAAATCACTGCGCTAAAAGCAAACAATGACCAGAACAAATCCTGGGCGTTCGTCGCCATGACCCCATACATAACCAACACAACCGTGCTGGCAACACCCATCATCACTGCAGCACCAATTGGCGAGCCTACCGCTGACTTGATAGCAAAGGGGCTTGGCAACTCACCTTCTGACGCTGCTTCGGCTGCGGCACGATTGCACCCTAAAGCCCAGGTAACGCCATTGGTAAAAAAGGTATAGAGTGCACCGATCCCAAGTATGGTGACGATGCTTGTACCGTA
>Ga0222633_1000377_pt1 | contig 43243 bp, 33 predicted proteins | sample AntAcemetageno48_FD_179816 | JGI IMG/M metagenome (GOLD analysis project Ga0222633, IMG submission 179816) | Saline water microbial communities from Ace Lake, Antarctica - #48 | ecosystem: Environmental > Aquatic > Non-marine Saline and Alkaline > Saline | place: Antarctica: Ace Lake | collected...
CGCTTTCCCCGCCCCCCCCCCCCCCCCCCCCCCCCCCCCCCACCCCCCCCCCCCCCCCCCCCCGCCCCCCCCCCCCCCCGCCCCCCCCCCCCGCCCCCCCCCCCCCGCCGCGGCGCCTCCGTCGAACGCCGTTTTCGCCTGCTTCCCCCCAGGCCGCGACCGGCTGCCCTCCCACCCGATAGGCAACGCGACTTGATCATCCTTGTCGTCATCCGTTCGCAACCGCCTCTGCGCGCCGCTCGGCCGGACGTCTTCTTCGCGCTTTTGTCGCTTCGCCGACGCCGCTGCCGCGAACGCGGCTCTGTTTTTGGACGCCCGCGTGACGCGGACTTTCCGTTCGCCCATTTTGTTTCCGTCCAAAAGCAAACCGGTCCGCGCGTCGCCTGTTTTCCGGAAAAGCACGAACGCGATGCCTTTCCCCAGGTTAGTGGACCGGTCCCGCACGATGCGCACCGCCTCTACGCTCCCTGCTAAGTCGGGGTACTCCTTCGATTTGTGGAAAAAAGAAATCACGTCCTCCTCGTCGACGTCGTAGGCGAGGTTCCCCAGGAACAACGAACGCGCGTGGTCATAATTCACCTCGCCCCCGTTCGTGATACCAACACCCGGGGGTAGGTCTTTTAATAACTCCTTGGCTTTGGCTTCGTTCGCCCTCGACGAAGGCGCCGCCGCCGCGTCCACGCGCAAGTGCCTTCCTTCCACGGCGCGCATGTTCATCTCCGCGACGGCTTTTTGCACCGCCTTGGCGTCCACAAAAACCACGTACCCGTTCGTGCTTTTCCGTTCCTCGACTAGCTTCTTCGTGATCACCTTGCCTTGCTTGGGCATCTTGCCCTCGCCGTCGATGGGTACGGAGCGCAGGCGAACGGACTGCACCGTCCCGAACTGGGTGAACAGCGATTTTAGCGTCTTTGCCTTCATCGTCACGGGGAGGTTTCCCACGAAAACCGTTCGCGGGAGGGAATCGTCGGGCGGTTTCTTGAGCTCGTCTTGCTTCTTCTTAGCCTCCTTCTTCTTCTTGTTCTTCTTCACAGCTGCGGTGGTTTCGTCGGTCTCGTCGGGATCGCGATCGTCATCGGAATCGGAGTTGGACGAATCGGAATCATCGGAAAAGGCGTCGACGGCGGCGGTCTTTTTCGACTTGCTCGACTTGCCTTGGCCGCCCTCGAGCATCATCGCCGTGGCTTCTTCGTACGCGTCTTCCACGCCCGCCTTTTCCACAGCCCGTGCGGTAGCCGCGGCGGACTGTTTGGCACTCTTCTTATTTTTTGGAGGCCCGTCGCTGTCGCTGTCGCCGTCGCTGTCGCTGTCGGAATCCAAATCTCTGAGTTCATCATTCTCGCGTTTCCGGATGCCACCGCCGCCGGCCGACTTGGCTTGTTCCCGAAGCGCGGCGAGGTGCGCGGTGGCGGGCTTGGGCTGTAGCACGGTGCTGCCACTCTCCGCGAACGCACTCTTCTTTGAGAAAAGACTGCCGCCAGTGTCCTTCTTGCCGAGCACGGCGTCGAAGATGCCCATGACGCGCGTGTGATGTGTCTCTCAGCTCGAAGAAAAGGTCCCTTTCTACCTGTTTCGGCCGCCGCTGCGTTTGATGAGTAAAATCGGCCAAAAAAGGCTTCAAAAAAACAGGCGTCGATCGAAAAACGGTTTCAGGCGAAAATGCCTTTCAACGCTGACTGGACTCGAAAATCTCGGATGCATCTCCGCCGCGGGGCCACAACACGAACGCGCCTGACGGAAACACGGAAACATGGTTGCCGTTCCTGCTACCAAGGTGTAAGAACGCTGCGTTTCGAGAGTCCGATACTCGTCGCCGCCTCGACGTGCACGTGCACGTATCGTCCGCGCTCGGCAGCACCGAGATATTTCTCGGCGCGACTTTTTAACAATCCGCCTCGTCCCAGACGACGGTGCGATGACCACCGAGCAGGACTTCAAGCGCGAGTGCGAGGGTTTGGTCAGGGAGTACTTCACCCACGGCGTGGTGAGCGATGTGGAGGATAGCCTTGCGGAACTGCTTTGCCGACCGGGATGGACCGAAACCGCACCCGACCGACGCGCATCTCAGGAAAGAGGACAACAGGAAAGAGGCTTGTCCTGTTTATCACGATTGGGAAACGCCGCCGCGACCTCCACGTCCATCTCAAGCGCGTCTCCCCTCGCCCCATTCCCGTCCTCCATGAGCGCCGCGATGCTCCGCACGACGGTGGTGAAAAGGGCGGTGCTCGCGGCGCTTGACCGGGGCGCGCGCGAGCGCGAGATGGCGGCGCAGCTGTTGCGCCGGCTGCGCGCTACCGAGGTAATCTCTCGCGCGCACGGTGAAGCCGGCTTCGACCTTCTTCTGCAAAGCCTCGAGTCCCTAACAATCGACGTCCCGAACGCCCCTGATGACCTGCACGTGTTCCTAGCACGGGCGGTCATAGACGACGTGGTGAGCGAATTGTTCCTTGAGGAGTGCGCGGACGCGGCGGGCTTGGACGTGGACGCGCGGCGGGTGGCGCTCAGCGCGAGGGGCGCGCTGAAGTCTTTGGGAGGCAAGGGCCGAGTTTTAGACGCGTGGGGCGGCCCTGATGGCGGCACCGCGAGTTTCGCGAATAAGGAGTTCGACAGCTTGTTAACCGAGTACGTCGAGAGCCGGGACCCCCGGGAGGCGAGCCGCCGAGTCGCGGCGCTGCACGTTCCGTTTTACCACCACGAGCTCGTCAAGGTACGGCCTTGCGCGTTTCCCAAATCCCGCCTCCACGTTTGCCCATACAAGACTGACACTTTCTTTCACAATCGCAAGCGCGCGCTGGTGTTCGCGATTGAAGAATCACACTTCAAACCGCAGTGCGTGCGCCGGATAACCGAGCTGCTTGGGTATTTAGGCGCCGCGGGGGTGGTCTCTGGAACGCAGTTCGCCAAAGGCTTCGCCCGAGTCGCCGTGGCGCTGAAGGAGCTTGCGTTGGACACCCCGGACGCGCAAAACAAATTCGAGCGACTCGTAGGCGACGCGCGAACCCGCGGGTTACTGCCCGCCGGTCTCTCCGCGTGGGCGTCAATTCGCGTGGGCGGGTCGTCCAGTTTCGGCGATTCGCTCGTTCGGGACAGTGGCGGTCCTTGTGAAACGGACGATTCAGCGGCGGGTACTACCCGTAAAAATAAAGCCGGTTTCGGCAAGCACTTGATGCGTCTCGATTCGGCGCCCGATTTAATCGCGCTCGCGAGGAGTTTGCAAAACTCCGTTAGCTTGGGGGGACCGGACAATGGAGCCTCTCGAGGGGGGACCTCGAAACACACCGCGAACACCATACGAGATGCGGCCCGAACGAGTCGCTTGAGTCCCGGAAAGAAACCGCACCGACCACCCGGGGTTAACGAAAATTCGCAGATTATTCTCGCCGCCGTGCAAAGGCGCGTGAGTAAATCAAACGGCGTCGACGCGAACTGGAGTGGTCTAAGAGCACCGGGCAGGGCGAGGGAAGGACGGGACACGATCGCAACCGGCGGCGGAGGGTACTCCGGGTCGGATAGCGACTACGTCCGGCCGCGACCGAAAAGGCCGTTGCCCGATATCCGAACCGACGGATCGACCACGCCGAGCTTGAGCGACGGAACGACGCCGACCAACCCCGGCTCGCGCGGATTTCGGTCCGTGCTAACTTTTGGTGTTCGAAGTGCATCATCGGCGCTGGGCAAAAGCGCGTGGAAAGCGCGGTTTCAGCCCGCTCCAGCTAGGGTTTCGGGCGAAGAGACCCTGAAGGACGAGAACTCGCTGCGCAAAGCGCGCGCGCTGCGACGCAATCGGTCCGCGCCCGGCGGCCTTCACCAACTGGACAACGGAAAACACATCCAGTCAATCGGGTACGTGCACCGGCACCGGCCGTTCGCGAGTGAGTATTTACTTGGCGACGCGATCGGGACCGGCGGGTTCGCGGTGGTGAGGAAAGCGACGCACCGAACGAGCGGGGTTGTTTACGCCGTGAAGACGCTTCGCGTGCGCGCGGGCGGCGGCGGCGGGAGCGACGAGTCCGATGTCGAGTCCGAGTCCGAGGACGACGACGACGACGACGATTCGAAATCCGAGTCAGGCGAACCCAAACCCCGCCGCGTCGCGGCTATGTCCATGGCCGAGATGCAAAACGAGCTCGTGATGATGCAGCAGCTGTCAGGGCACCCAAACATCGTCACGGTGAAGGAGTTCTTCACGGAAGACGCGGACGGGCGTGCCACCAGCGGAGTAGCGCAACACGCGAAGGACCGCGAGGACCCCGAGGACCGCGCGCACCCTGAATCGGGAATCGTGCACGTCGTGATGGAGCTTCTGGAGGGCCAGGAGTTAGTAACGGCGATCGAGGAGCACGGCCTGTACGACGAAAGCGACGCGCGGATCGTGATGGGAAAGATGCTGGACGCCATCGCGTTTATGCACGCCAGGGGCGTGGTGCACCGGGATTTGAAGCTTGAGAATTTAGTGCTCGCCAAGCCGGATGACCTGTCCAGCGTGACGCTTGTTGACTTCGGCTTAGCCAAAGCCTTGATGGCGCGCGAGCGCGCGGAGAACGTGTGTGGCACCCTGGCTTACGTCGCGCCAGAGGCGCTTGTGGCTGGGCAGTACGGCCAGGGCGTGGATGTCTGGGCGCTCGGCGTGGCGATGCACGCTTTGCTCACGGGCGCCTGGCCGTTTGACGACGAGGACGAAGACGAGCTTATGGATTCCATAATCGCGTGCGAGTTGGATTTCGACGGCCCCGACGCGTGCGAGACGTTTTCGTGGATATCACCGGACGCGAAGGACCTGCTTACCGGGCTACTAAACCCCAATCCGAAGCACAGGCTCACCGCGGCGCAGGCCCTGGAGCACGGCTGGTTCACGCGGCAGAAAAATAACAGGACGGACAAAATTCACCACGTGCACAAACGCCTGGACGCGCTGTCGCAGTCGCAGGTAAGTATTTCACATTTCCCACATTCCGCAGGCTGATTGCCCATACGAGACTGACATTTATTTTTTACAATCTCAGCGGCAACACCCCGAGCGGCGGTTCAGAGCGGGCGATGCCTTGGTCACGATAGGCGACGAGGTAACCGAAATGTTCTTGATCACGTCAGGCGAAGCCGCTGTGTTCTCCCTGAAAAGCGGGCCCCTCGCGGAACCGGGGTGCACCGAGAAAATCGGCACGCGACGCAAAGGAAACTTGGTGGGTGAGATTCCCGGGTGCGACGGCGAGAAAAAACTCGACGGGTACTGGGCCTCATCACAAACGCTTCCGCGATCGAAACTCACCGTGGTGGCGACAACCGAAACCAGGGCGCTCGTATTTACACAAAAAGACGTGGTGTGGGCGGTGGGGCACGACTACCGCTTGAGCGACGAGTTTGAGTTTGCGCTGCGGGAACGGCGGCGGGCGATTGCGAAGATGCAGAGGCTGGCGGTGCGGGCGGAGCGCACCGCCGCGGGTGGGCGGGCGGCGAGCGAAAGCATGAAGAGACCGGCGGTGGAGTGAGATTTACAAGGTTTGAGAGGTATTACGTGAGAAGAACGTGTCAGGTATAGGGACCTTGAGAAAGTCTAAAATAATTAGAGCTAACTAGAATCTATCAAGATAGTATACTACAATTGGTTCGCCTAAAACGACGCTAGACCATTTCCCGCGGCGGCGGCGCGTCCGGCACGGCGCCCGCCGAGAAGCACGACGCGGTCCACGGGTCGGCACCGGCGGTTGGTGGTGTCAAAATTCCAAACACGTTCGGTTGTGAAGTCGTTTGGCCGGACGCGCGCCCCCCGAAACCGCCGGGGGTGGCGCCGCCGCCGAAAGGTGTCCCTCCCGCACTCGCCCCGCCGAAGGACGTCGGAAGGGCGTTTCTGGATCCAAAGGGTGTCCCTCCTCCTCCCCCGAATTGTGTTGCCGCGTTTCCGGATCCAAAGGGTGTCCCCGCGTCTCCCCCGAAGGACATAGCCGCTCCGTTTCCTCCTCCCCCGAATTGTGTCGCCGCTCCGCCGCCTGCAAAGGGCGTCCCTCCTCCTCCTCCCCTGAACCCGCCGTGTTGAGCTGCGGGATTCGATCCTCCAAACAAAGAGGCTTGATGATTTGCAATATCCACACCCGCGTTGTGCCCAAACCCAGACCGCGTCGGCGGTACCGGCGGAGCGGGTGACCCGCCGAAGGGCGACGAATCCGCAAACGCTCCGGACGCTCCACCGTTTGGCGCGGCGTCCGGCGCGCGCCCGGCTTGTCCGAGCCCTGGCGGAGAGTTATTAACTCCAGATTGACTCGCCCCATACGCAGCCCCTCCTCCCAGGAAGTTGCAATCGATCACCCGTGTCAGCCCCGCCGGTGCCATCGTGCCTTTCGCGGCCATTTCCAACACCTGCTTCAGCTGGTTGTTCGGGAAGTTCAAGATGGACCTCACGTCGTTTTCCTTGCCTTTGGCGAACTCGTCGACTTTTTGTTGCACCGCGCGCGGGTCTTGTCGTCCATCGCGCGCGATGCGATACGTCACCCACCGCACCTCTTCACAAGAGCTGTCACCACCCAGCAAGTTGTGCTCGTCGCCTTTGGGGGCGTAGCAGGACAACGGCCACATCCGCGGCCGGTCGGTTTGCAGATCGTCCCGAAGCTGGTCCCGGGCGCTTTTCTCGGAAACGACGCCGCGGCCGCCGGTGCCGCCTCTGCCTGCACCTCGCGCACTGTTGTTGCTGTTGCTGTTGCTGTTCCCGCTATTAGCATGACCCCCACCGCCTTGGTTATAGCCTCCCCCCCCTCCGTTGTTACTCAACGCGGCGTACGGGTTACTGTTGTAGTTCCCATTATTCCCACCGCGCCCGCCCCGGCCGCCCCCGTTGTTGTTGTTGTTGTAGTTGCCCTGGTTGTTGTACGTCTCGCCGCCCCCGTTGGTGTTGTACCCGCCGCCCGCGTTCTGGTTCCCGCCGCCGCGCCCGCGGCCACGCCCGCGGCCGCGACCGCCAGACCCCATCGCGTCTGGCGCGGCGAAGACTGGTCATCAGGGACGTGCGATTCGGCAGAAAGGAATCTGATGATGAAAAACCAAAAAGCTAAAAAGAGCGCGAAAAAAGCAACGACACTCTCGTCTCCCCGCCTCACCGCAGGACAAAACCGTGCGCGCGCGCCCCCTCGCCCGCCCACTGCGATGAGCGCAGTCACCGCGCCGCTGTCGCTCGCATCGCGCCTTTCCCGCGTCGGCCTCGCGCGCTCGCGCGACGGCGCCGCCGCGACGCGCGCCCCGCCGTCCCGACCGCGGGTGGCCTTTTCTGCACTTGCACTCGTTTCGCCCCGAGCCTCCCCCTCGCCGATACGTGTAAAGATACGGTTACCGGCGACGCCGCGTCGAGGTCCTTGCGTATCGCCGCCTCTTCATAGCGGGGCAGCGGCACCAACGGCTGGGACGGTGACGAACCAGGCGACACGCCCTCACTTCCTCCACCGGCCGCTTCTTCGGCTGCCAAAGTATGTTTCGAGCTCCTTGCTCGCCACCGGAGGTGGTTGCTGCCCCTCTTGGGCTTATCGTGCCTATGCGCCGTCGCTGGTGCGTGCCTAGTCGCGGTGTTGGGGTTTACTGGTCCCTTGACGTTCACCAACGTACTCACCGCGTACTACCACGAGCTGGGCATGAGAACTGTGGTAACGAGTGTCGTTATCTGCGGCGGCGCTCTTGGGTTCTTGGCCTTTGGTACCTTGAATGAAGCTATCGAACGCGTCATATCACGTGTACAGAATGCCATCGCGCGCGCCCGCGACCGGTTGTTCTTCGCCGCATACATCATCTAGCGCGACTGGTACATGAAGCGGTACGAAGGACCCGAGAAAAAGGGCAGCGAAGGGGTCGTGAAGTTCATCGCTGAAATTGACGACGCGCGTACCGATGAGTACCAACGCCCGGAGGAGTATCCAGAAGACCGCGGGCGTTGGTATCCTGTGGATACTCCAGAATACCGCGAAGACCGCGTCAGCATCAGATGCGTGGGTGTCTTGGTGACGGTTGACCCGACGGATACCGTGCGCGACATGATGCTGCAGATCCAGAAAGAGACCGGCGTGGCGGTCGACACAGCGTTTCGACATGTCGGTCGCGGTGCAAAATGACGTCGACGATCTGATGTGACGCGTGAAATGTGTTGGATCACTTTCCCTCGCTCGCTATGCTACAAGTTACTCCTTCCGCCGCTTCTCCTTCTTCTCCTTTATTTTTGTCTCCCCCTCCCCCTTGCGTTTCCCCAGCACATCCCCATCTCCGACATCCGCTTTCCGCCGAAAAACGTGCACCACGCAACTCCCCCCCCCCGTCTTTTGAAAGTCGACGTGCAGCGATCGCGCGGGCACTTCCTTCCGGTTGAAATCGCGAGACGTGGATGTTTGAAAGAACCTGGATTCCGCCATCGGGTGGTTGATGGGGTACCGCTGCACGTTTCCCACCACAATTAACGTGTTTGGGCCGGATAAATCCCTCATGGTTTTGACCAAAAGTTCCCACTTCTCGGGGTCGTTGCCGTACACCACGTCGCTGGCGAGCACCAGGTCGGGTTTTCTACCCAGGCCGAGTTTGGCCAAAGGGTCGTCGCAGCCCCAGACCAACTTTTCCACGCGCGCGGTCGGGGCGTTTCTTGACACGTTTTCAGCCAAAAGCTCAAGAACGTCCTCGTCGCCTGATGGGGGGAAACGTGAGGGATTGGAACGAGGTCAGCGAGTGCGGGCGAAACACAAATGAAAGTTTTCAGTTCAAAGAAAAAAAAAGACAATCGACCTCGCGTTTTTTTTGTCTGAAAGGTACTATCAGATGATCACTCATAGCCCGGAGGCGAGTGTTGTCAGCGAATCTTTCAAGGTCTCATCTACGCCCTTTTTGAAACTCCGAGGACACGGAAACGTCACTGCGGAGGGATTAACAAGGGCGACATCGAAAAGCCGAGGGTGAGACAAAAACGAGTCCGAGCCCACTAAAATAGTAGAGGGTCCAAAAGAATCCCGAAATCCCGAAATTTCCACGCACCGTCCGTCGCGACCATCGCCACGCCCAGTTTCGAGGCGACGATTGACGGTAACCCGAGGCCTGCGCCTAGTTCCACGCCGGTTTTGCCGTGCCACCCGCCGGTGCCCCAGTTCGCCCCGGTGTTACTGTTTGAAATATCTCCAACCGGATCTTCCGGGTCGCTTTGCCGCGAAAGCCACTCCGCTAACACGAAAGACCCTTCCCACAGCGCCACGCCCGTGTTCCCGCGACCGGACCCGCCGCAGCTGTCGTCTACACGCTTTTTCTCCTTTTTCGTTCCCCTGAACGACGTGGGCGTGGCGGAGGTAAGGGTGACTGATTTGTGTGAAATGTCATCGCCCGCAGCCGCCAGACTTACGAGCGCAGGAAAATCATACACGACTGTTTTGCGTTCGCTCACGAGTTTCGTGAGCTTCGCGTCAGTACCGCCGATGCGCTGGAACGCGCCCAGAAACTTCAAAAGCTCCTGTGAGTTGAACTCACCGAACTGCCTTCTCGCGTTCCTTGCGATTCGCGCGATCAGCGTAGGCTTTTGCTCAGCAGTGACACCGAGCGCGGCGAATCCCCAGGTCAGGTTCGTCAAGTCGCGCGCGTTGCACTCGCGCAGGCGTTCGCGAACCGAAGTCACGCACGCGTTCAGGAACGCGGCGTCGGAATGGCCGAGCATGCCGTGCGCCCATACCAACATCGTGAGCTGCTGGGGTGAGTACTGGCTTGTGCTACCCCGAGTTTTGACTTGGGTTTCGGATTGAGTGTTTTCGTCTCCATCGTCTCCGTCTCCTTCTTCGTCGTCGCCGTCTCCCTTTTTCCGTTCCCGGCGCATCTGTTTCCTCGCCGCCCCGGCCAAGGCGTGGAACAGTTTCTTGTGCCGCTTCGTCTCCCCCAGCCCGAGCTTGGCGAACGCCCACAGCAGGTTCGCGACGTCCTGGGGAAGCAGCTGGTTTTCCAACGGTTTTGGAAGCGCGAGCACGGCGTCCGCCACGGCGTCCATCAACAAATCGCTTCGGAACCCCAACTTGGCAAACGCCCGCGCGCTCGTGGCGAGCTGCTGCGGCGTCGCGGAGCGCGCGCTCTGTGCGCACGCGTTTGCGATGACAGTGAGCACGTCCTCGTCGTGCCTCTCGTCGAACGCCGCGACCGCCCAGGACACCATGGAGAGCTCCTGGCAATTCATGGAAGGCGCGGCGGCTGCGGCGGCGCCCGCGACGCGCGCCGCGACGCAGCCGCCGCCCAGACCGAGCCGGCCGCACGCCCACGCCACGTTTGCCACGTGCTGCGACTCCAGCTTGCCGTTGCGTTTCTGTTCCGCGAACCACCCCTTGGTTAGCTGCGAGGCGAGTGCTTTGCTTGCTCGATGCGCGGCTCTAGAGGCTTCGGGTTCGTTTTGCGGTCCGGTTTCAGTCGTCCTTGTCGGGTCGGTTGTCGTTTCGCAGTTGTTTTCCGACGCGTTTTCAGACATCTTTGCAATCGCCCACAACACGTTCGCCACTTCCTGCGCGTTGAACTCCTTGGCTCGTAGTTGTATGATTCCGAAAAGCGTGACTAGCAGTTCGGTGCGTTCGACGTGCAAATCGCGCGCCCCGAGCGTAGCGAGCGCCCACGCGACGTTGGAAACCCCCTGCGCCGTCCAATCGGCGCGCCAGTCCGTCCCGCCTTTGCCACCTTTTTTCAAACTTGCCGCGATGTTGTCACCGAGCAGGGTGATGATTTCGTGGTCCACACCGACGCCAAGCTTGGCGCAGCCCCACAGGGAGTTGGAAAGCTCCTGGGGGTTGAACTTCTCGGCGTGAATTCCGGTGCACTGCGTCACCGAGGCCAGCAGATCGCAGCTTAACATCAGATCATGACAAACCCCGAGCTTGCCGCACGCGTGTAACAAACTGGCGAGCTGTCTTGACTCCACGTGCCGGCAATGGTGGCGCACCAGGCCGGCCGCGGTTTCCAACAACGACACGATGTCGGCATTGTCGTCGTTTCTGGCCACCAAACGCCGGCCATCGGGCGCGCGCGCGATGCGGCTCAGCGCGGTGCCGCAGTTCACCACGTTGAACTCGGCAACGTCGCGGCGCACGATCGCGAGCACATCAGACGCGAGCGCGCACCGCGCCAGCGAGGCGTTGATCGTGACCTGCCGCTGGCTCATCACGGGTTTGAGTGACACGCACGGTAACACGACAACAGAAAGAGCCCGTAGCGCGTTACCTGACGCACGGACAAGCACCCATCGCGCAGACACCGCCGCCGCGAAGTGTGACTTGAAGGCCGGCGGCGGCGAGCGAGGTTTTCGAGGAAGATTTTTTTTTGACCTGTCTGATGTACCTGTTGAAGACGAAAAGTCGCATTCTGGGAAGCCACGACGCACAACCACGCGCACACGACACCCTCCGTGTTTGTGTTTCCACGCAATGTCCGGCAAAAAAGCTCGCGCGCGAAAGGAAAAGCGTGAGCGCGGCCGCGATGCTAACGCGGGCGAGGCCATCCCCGGCCTTCTCAACGACATCGTCGTCACGCACGTTCTCAGATCTGAGCACTTCGACGACCCCGCCGATCTCGCACGGCTCCCCGCGGTGAGCCGCGCGATGCGCGGCGCAGTGGCGGCGACGGGGCTTACGTTTGAGGAGCTTGATGCGAATGAAGCCGTGGATCTTGGATGTTTAAGCGCGTTGAAGCGCCTACAACGGGGAGGGCACCTGTCGCGTCGAGAACGCCTTTGTCAGGCAGCGGCGAGGAGCGGACAGCTCGAAGAGTTGAAGGTTTTGCACGCGGACGGCTGGCCGTGGGACGAGCACGCGTGCGGGGAGGCGGCGCTCGGCGGGCACCTCGAGATGCTGCAGTGGGCGCGCGCGAATGGGTGCCCGTGTGGCACGAGTACGTGTACGTGTGCGGCGCGTGGTGGTCACCTCAAGGTTCTGCAGTGGGCACGCGCGAACGGCTGCCCCTGGGACGAGTATACGTGTTGGATGGCGGCAAGCGGCGGGCATATCAAGGTACTGCAGTGGTTGCGCGCGAACGGCTGCCCATGGAACAGGGCCACGTGATTTGGGGCGGCGGTGAACGGGCACCTCGAGGTACTGAAGTGGCTGCGCGAGAACAGCTGCCCGTGGGACACAAACACGTGTCGTGGGGCGGCGGAGGGCGGGCATATCGAGGTACTGCAGTGGGCGCGCGCGAACTGCTGCCCGTGGGACGAGAAAGGGCTGTTGTTCATGGCCGCTGAAAAGGGCCAGGAAACGGTGGTGCGGGCGCTGATCGAGGCGGGCGTGGACGTCAACAAGGCGGATGATGATGGCGTGACGCCGCTGTTAATCGCCGCTCAAGAGGGCCACGAGGCGATGGTGCGTTCGCTGATCGAGGCGGGAGCGGACGTCAACAAGGCAAAGGATGACGGCGCGACGCCGCTGTTAATTGCCGCTCAAAACGGGCACGAGACGATAGCACGGGCGCTGATCGAGGCAGGCGTGGACATCAACAAGGCAACAGATGACGGCGTGACGCCGCTGTACATGGCCGCTCAAAACGGCCACGAGGCGGTGCTACGGGCGCTGATCGAGGCGGGCGCGGACGTCAACAAGGCAAAGGATGACGGTGCGACGCCGCTGTGCATCGGCGCTGAAAAGGGCCACGAGACGGTGGTGCGGGCACTGGTCGAGGCGGAGGCGGACGTCAACAAGGCAAAGGATAACGGCTGGACGCCGCTGCTCATCGCCGCTCATCACGACCACGGGGCGGTGGTGAGGGCGCTGATCGAGGCAGGCGTGGACATCAACAAGGCGGAAGATAAGTGCGTGACGCCGCTGCTCATCGCCGCTCAAAACGGCCACGAGGCGGTGCTACGGGTGCTGATCGAGGCGGGCGCGGATGTCAACAAGGCGGAGGATAACGGCTCGACGCCACTGTGCATTGCCGCCCAACAGGGCCACGAGGTGGTGCTACGGGCGCTGATCAAGGCGGGAGCGGACGTCAACAAGGCAAGTAATGACGGCTTGACGCCGCTGTTCACGGCCGCCCAAAACGGCCGCAAGACGGTAGTGCGGGCGCTTATCAAGGCAGGCGTGGACGTCAACAAGGCAAAGAATGGCGGCTGGACGCCACTGCTCGTCGCCGCTCAAAACGGCCACGAGGCGGTGCTACGGGTGCTTATCAAGGCGGGCGCGGACATCAACAAGGCAAAAGATGACGGCGTGACGCCGCTGTTCATGGCCGCTACATTGGGCCACGAGGCGATTGTTAAGATTCTCAGGGATGACGGTACGGTGTGACGACGGAAACGCTGGCGTGTATTGTTTCCAAACCGGGCGGAAGCGAACTGCGCACGCGATTACGAGCCGATTCAATACAGAAAACAGACGACCTACCTATCACGGATACAACAACGCGCGTTTCCGTATTTTCTCAAAACCCGCGAGTTGTTTCTCCCACTCCTGGAAAACGCCCTCCACTTTCTGTGCAGTCGCGGTCCCTGCGTCGCCGCCGCCTCCGGAATCCAGCGCGACTCGCAGCGCCGAGGTTCCAGTGAGCAAGTCGATGAGCGGAACCGAGCTCGACGAGCTCGCCGCCGCCACGGTGTCGTCTAACTGGTTTTGTGGGTTTCTAAAAGGGTTAGGGTTGAAAGGGTTCCGGTTTGACCCGTTTCGTAACGACGTTTGGTTCCGACTCGACCCGTTTCTCGACGACTCTTGTTTCCGCGCCGCCAGAAACCCGCCGCCCGGTTTCACAGGCGACACCAGCGTTGAGGCCCGGTTGTGGGCCCGGTTTATCCTGGAGGCTTCCCACGACGGCCTCGCGGCGGCGCCTACCGAAACAAAACCCTCCCTCCACGTGAAGTCGCGCGGGTAAAGGATTTTCATCGTTAGTAACGCCAAAACGCCCTCCAAACACAAAGCTCTTTGATGGTGTTTCACAAACGCGTGCGCCCCGACGCAACGCTCGTTTTGATCAACGCCCCATTCCGGGACGAACTGAACTTCCCGCCAAACAACAGGAGGCCCCGCGGCCGGAGCGCTTTTACGCGTTTTTTGGTTCCGCGAGCGAGCCACGGAGGTTTTTGACCAGTCGTGACTCTGACTCGCGAGAAACGGAGACCGACCGCCGGTTCGTCTCTGGGGCGTGCCTGACGTTTGTGGATGTGTGTCTGGAGTCCTTTGGAGTATCTCTGACGTACGTGGAAGTATATCTGGAGTACGCCGCTGTGCGCCGAGCGACCTAGTACTACTTTGCGGACCGCCAGTACTTACGTATGTCCTACCCACTTCCGGTATCCCACCGCGCAAAACTTTCGTGTTCATCGCCTCGGCGAACCTTTCATCCGCCCAGCGCGCGCCGACCAGCTCGAACGGGGAGGTGGTTCCTTTTCCTGGGCTGACGTTGGTGGCTTGCAACAAGCACGTCCCAACGAAGGCAAGCGCGGTGTTTGAAGTCGGCATGTCCGCCCACGGCGGCGTCCACGGCAGACACGTGTCGGCCCAACCCATTGTCCGGCGCCAGCGTTTCATCTTTTTCCGTTTTGCGAACAAAAAGTGGTTAACGTCTTGTATATCTCGATGTATGGACAACAGTCACCAGCTGAGAGATAAAACGTGGAGGCGGGATTTCGGAATGCAATACGTACCTTGACGACTTTTAGCGACGCGGCGGCGCGTCCGCTTTTGTTCAGTGGATCGCGCTTCACGAACTCGTCGTTGAACAAAACAGCGAGCTCGCCTATGGTGAGGCCGTGCCGCAGGGGAATGGAGCACCGCGCCATGTGTGATTTTTTTCCGTCATCCACGAAAACCGGGCCTTCCGTGACCGTCCCGCCGAGCGGGTTGGGCCGGTCGAGAACCACGACTTTTATGTTTTTTTGTGTCTGTTTTTGTTTCGTCTGGATGGCGGGTGGATCGCTTTCGTCGGCGCGTTTCAAAATCGCACACGCCACTAACAGGTCGTACAATTGCCAAATGCACCTGTAGCACCGGGTGCCGACGTCCTGCATGTCGACCACGATTACGTCCACGTCCGCGTCGCGTATGATGCTGGCCAAGTCGGCGCCGTGTCGCCGAAACGCGTCGAAAACTCGCACCCCCGTTTTCGGGTCGTAGTTCGACTTCCCATCCGACGAGCCCGCGCCCCTGAACCCGCGCTGGTCTGGGGCGAAAATAGCGGTGAGGTTGACGAGCTTGCTCGCGTGCATCAAGTCAACCGCGTGCTTGCCAGTCGTCGGGTGACACCCGGTGTGGTCGGTAAAGATGCCGACTCGCGCGCCTTTCGCGCCGAGCGCTTTCCACTTGTCCTCCATCGCGACTTCCAAACCTACCTTCACTCGCGGAACTTGCGCAACACTATCCCTCACCCGCAGCCGCTTGCCGAGCACGTTGGACAAAAAAACGTTACCCACCACGATCACCAGCAGCACCGTGGGGTTCCACATGCCGGCGCCCCGCCAAAGGCGCGCCTCCCGCGATGGCAGGTGCCAATGCAAATCTCGACCTCGCTTCAGAGAGCCAGCCACGACGCACGACCTCGAGTGGAATAATTCGCCAGTCTGGACGACGCTTCATTTTTCGTCTATTTCCCAAATCCCAACACTGTTTGTCCATACAAGACTGACACTTTTCTTTTACTGTGGGCGAAAACAGGGCGAAAACCAAAAGAAACCTGCAGAGCTGCAGTGGAGCACACGCTTGTTTCCTCTCCGCCGCAGTAGGATCCGCGCGGGCGAACGCGCGTTGCGATCGGAAGTTACCTGCTGCGCACGGGGGGTTTCCACCAGAAGTCGATCGGCAAGGCACCATGGCGACTCCGCCCGTGACCGTCAAGGAGGTGGTGTCGGTACGTGTGATCGCGTGGCCGGTCTCTTCGCCTTGCATTTCGCCTGCGCTGCTGCCCGGGACGAAAACGGGACCCGATCTCGCGACCGTGTGGTGCCCTGACCCTTCCTCTCCCACCACCCCTTGCAGCTCACCAGCGCGGGCGTCAACCCAGCATGCATCTCCTTCACCAACCTCACGATGGAAAGCGAGAAGTTCATCTGCGTTCGGGAAACAGGCGCGGCGAACTCCGTGGTCATCGTGGACATGGAGAACCCGAACGCGCCGATGAAGAGGTGCGTGCTGTGCTAATCTTGAATGAACGTCACGTCATTGGACGCGGTTTCCCGCGCGAGCGACTGGAAGGAAGTCGTGGAGGGTTTGCGCGCACGAGTCAGTGCGCCGACGCGAACGCCACCGCGCACACAACACCGCGGCACGAAACACGGCGAAGACACCGCCGAGCACGCGCGCCGCAGCCCAACACGGACACCGCGCGCGCGTAATCCAAACACGCAATTCGGCCATCCGAGGACGCGGCCCCTGAGAAACGTTTCTGTTTTTTTTCAATTTCAAACCATCCTTTTGCCCTCGTCCCTGACCCCCTGTCCTTTCCTTTCCTTTCCTTCCCACTTCCCCTGCACTTCACTTCAACAACAGGCCCATCACCGCGGACAGCGCCCTGATGAACCCGGTTTCCAAGGTCATCGCGTTGAAGGCCACGGTGGCGGGCGCGTCGCAGGACCATTTACAAATCTTCAACATCGAGATGAAGAGCAAGATGAAGTCGCACCAGATGCCGGAGAGCGTGGTTTTCTGGACCTGGATCTCGCCCAACATGCTGGGCATCGTAACAAGCACCGCGGTGTATCACTGGTCCATGGAGGGCGATAGCGCGCCAGGGAAGGTTTTCGACAGAACCGGCAACCTGAACGGCGCGCAGATCATCTCGTACCGGGCGAGCCAAGACATGCAGTGGTTCACCCTGGTGGGCATCGCCCCTGGTGACCCGTCCCGGCCTTCCCTGGTGAAGGGCAACATGCAGCTGTATTCCGTGGCGCAACAGCGGAGCCAGGCCCTGGAGGCGCATGCCGCCGCGTTCGCGACACACCACGTCCCGGGAAACGCCGCGAAATCGCAGCTCGTAAGTATTTCCCATTTACCACATTCCGCCTCCCTGATTGCCCATACACGACTGATACTTTCTTTTTTACAATCAGGTGGCGTTCGCGCAAAAGGTCGCGCAGCCCGACGGGAGCGTTTCGTCTAAACTGCACGTCATCGAGTTGGGCGCCGTGGCCGGGCAAACCAATTTCACCAAGCGCCAAGCCGAGCTTTTCTTCCCCCCCGATTTCGCGGATGACTTCCCAGTAAGCATGCACGCCAGCGACAAGTACGGAGTGCTGTACGTCATCACCAAAAACGGGCTTTTGTTCGTGTACGACGTCGCCACCGCCACCGCGATTTACCGGAACAAAGTGTCAAACGACCCGGTGTTCATCGCGTGCGCGGCGCCCTCCAACGGCGGCGTCTACGCGGTGAACCGGAGGGGGCAGGTACTGCTGATGAACATCAACGAAGCCGCGGTGGTGCCGTTCGTGTCAGGGCAGCTCAAGAACCCCGAGCTCGCGCTTCAGCTGGCGCAGCGGGGTAACCTGCCGGGCGCGGAAGCGCTGGTGATGCCCAAGTTCGAATCGCTCTTCGCGGCGGGGGATTACAAGAGCGCCGCCGAGCTGGCGGCGGCGTCCGGCGGCGCGCTGCGCACGCAGCAGACCATCCAGAAGTTCGCCAACGTCCCCGCGGTGCCCGGGCAGAACAGCCCGTTGCTGCAATACTTCGGCATCTGTTTGCAACGCGGGCAGCTCAACTCGTTCGAGTCCGTGGAGCTGGCGCGCCTCGTGCTGGCGCAAAACAAAAAGCAGCTCCTGGATACGTGGATGGGCGAGGACAAGCTTGAGTGCAGTGAGGCGCTCGGGGATTTGCTCACCATGGTTGACCCTGAAATGGCGCTTCGGGTGTGGATCAAAGCCAAGGCGAACGGCAAGGTTGTTGCCGCGCTCGCGCAGAAAGGCGAGTTCGAGAAGATGGGCAAGTACTGCGAGATGACCGGGCACAAACCGGACTACGGGTACATGTTGCAAAGGTACGGCCTTGGGGCTTTCCCAAATCCCGGCCTCCCTGTTTTATCTCTCAGCTGGTGACTGTTTGTCCATACATCGCCCAACACGGGACTGACACTTTTCGTGTAACAATCACAGCGCGCTGATGCACAACCCTTTGGGCGCGGTGCAGATTGCGATTCAAATCGGAAAGCAGGTCCCGCCCCCCATGGACCCGAACGCGGTGGCTGATTTGTTTTTACAGCGGAACATGATCCGGGAGGCGACTTCGTTTCTGCTGGACGTGCTGAAAGGAGACAACGAAGAGCAGGCTGGTATGCAAACCAAGGTTCTGGAAATCAACCTGGTGACGTTTCCAAACGTCGCCGACGCGATTTTAGGGCAAGGCAAGCTGACGCACTACGACCGCCCCAGGGTCGCGCAGCTTTGCGAAAAAGCGGGCCTTTACATGCGCGCGCTTACGCACTACACCGAGATCACGGATTTGAAGCGCTGCTGCGTGAACACGCACTCGATTGACCCGCAGGCCCTGATTGAGTGGTTCGGCACGCTCAGCGCGGAGTGGGCGCTGGAGTGCGTGAAGGAGTTGCTGGTGTCGAACCAGCGCGCGAACTTGCAGATCGTGGTGAACGTGTGCAAGGAGTACACCGAGCAGCTCACCGCGACTTCCATTGTTGCTTTGTTGGAGGAACAAGGAAGCAACGACGGTTTGTTTTTCTACCTCGGCGCCCTGGTTGCTACCTCGGAGGACCCGGAGATGCACTTCAAGTACATCGAAAGCGCGGCGAAGAGCGGGCAAATCAAGGAAGTCGAGCGGATCACGCGCGAAAGCAACTTTTACGATCCCGAAAAGGCGAAGGTTTTCCTGATGGAAGCCAAGCTCCCCGATGCGCGGCCGCTCATAAACGTGTGCGACAGGTTCAACTTCGTGGGCGACCTAACCACCTACCTGTACCAGAACAACATGATGCGGTACATCGAGGGGTACGTGCAGAAAGTCAACCCGTCAAACGCGCCGTTCGTGGTGGGCGCGCTTCTGGACCAGGAGTGCAGTGAGGACTTTTTGCAAAACCTGATCTTGTCTGTCCGGTCGCTGTTACCGGTGGGTCCTCTTGTGGAGGAGGTTGGTAAGAGGAACCGTTTGAAGATGCTCACGCCGTTTCTGGAGCACCTCGTCTCCGAAGGCAGCACCGACTCCAACGTGCACAACGCCCTAGGGATGATTCTCATCGACAGCAACAGCAACCCAGAGCACTTCCTCGCCACGAACGAACACTACGACAGCAAAGTCGTGGGGAAGTACTGCGAGAAGCGCGACCCTAATTTGGCGTGCGTGGCGTACAAGCGGGGGAAGTGCGACATTGAGCTGGTGGAGGTGACGAACAAGAACTCGCTTTTCAAGCTGCAAAGCCGGTACGTGGTGGAGCGCATGGACGTGGAGTTGTGGGCGCACGTGTTGAGCGACGAAAACGCGCACCGGAGGAACCTCATCGACCAGGTCGTGAGCACCGCGTTGCCCGAGTCCAAGAACCCGGAGCAGGTGAGCGTCACCGTGAAGGCGTTCATGACCGCGGAGATGCCCCAGGAGCTGATCGAACTGTTGGAAAAAATCGTCCTGCAGAACAGCGCGTTCAACAACAACCCCAACCTGCAGAACCTGCTAATTCTAACCGCCATAAAGGCCGACAAAACCAGAGTCATGGACTACATCAACCGCCTGGACGCGTTCAATGGGCCGGAGGTTGGGGAAATCGCGGTTGGCAACGAGTTGTACGAAGAGGCGTTTGCGATTTTCAAAAAGTTCGACCTGCACCTTGATGCGATGAAGGTGCTTCTGGAGTGCCTGGAATCACTCGAACGAGGTCTGGAGTACGCCCAACGGGTGGACACCCCGGAGGTGTGGTCGCAAATCGCGAAAGCGCAGCTCGCCGCCGGGGACGTCGGCGCGGCGGTTGTGGCGTACATCAAAGCCGGCGACAGCTCCGACCACAGCGACGTGATCGACGTCGCGAAGCGGTGCGATGACTACCAAGCCCTAGTTTCCTACCTCGTGATGGTACGGAAGAAAATAAAGGACGCCAAGGTGGACACGGAGCTTTGCTACGCCTACGCGCGTATCGACAAACTAGGCGACCTGGAGGAGTTCATCGCCACGCCCAACGCGGCGAACCGAAACGCGGTGGGTAACCGGTGTTTCGACGAAGGTCTTTACGAAGCCGCGAAGGTGATGTTCATTTCCGACTCGAACTGGGGCGCCCTCGCCAGTACGCTCGTGAAGCTGCACCAGTTCCAAGCCGCGGTGGAAGCCGCACGGAAAGCGAACACGTCGAAAACGTGGAAAGAGATTTGTTTTGCCTGCGTGGACGAACGCGAGTTCCGCTTGGCGCAGCTGTGCGGGTTGAACATCATCGTCCAAGCGGACGAGCTCGACCAGATTTCCGAGTACTACCAAGTCAGGGGGAAGTTCGACGAGCTCCTGGCGCTGATGGAAGCCGGCGTGGGGTTGGAACGCGCGCACATGGGTATCTTCACCGAACTAGGCATTCTGTACGCCAAGCACCGCCCCGAAAAACTGATGGAGCACTTGAAGCTGTTCAGCACGCGGGTACGTATTTCCCAATCACCACGTTCCGCCTCTGCGATTGCCCATACTCGTACCAAAAGGGACTGTTACCCTGACTGTTTACTCATACACATTACGACAGACTGACACTTTCTTGTTAATCGTGTCAGGTGAACATTCCGCGGCTGATCCGGGCGTGCGAGGAGATGGCGGCTTGGAAGGAACTGTCTTTCCTGTACATCGCGTACGACGAGTTCGACAACGCCGCCGGGGTGATGATGCAACACCCGGATGCGTGGGAGCACGTTTCTTTCAAAGACGTGTGCGTGAAGGTCGCGAACGTGGAGATTTACTACAAAGCCTTACAGTTCTACCTGGAGGAACACCCCACGCAGCTCAACGACTTGCTCACGGTGTTGACCCCGCGGGTGGATCACTCGCGTGTGGTTGATCTGATGCGCAAGCGAAACCACCTCGCGCTGGTCAAGCCGTACCTCGCGCAGGCGCAGACGCACAACCTGCAAGCGGTGAACGACGCGGTGAACGAGCTGTGCATTGACGAGGAGGATTACGAAGCCCTGAGAAACAGCATCGACTTGTACGACAACTTTGACCAAATCGCGCTGGCGCAGCGGTGCGAGTCGCACGAGCTCATCGAGTTCCGCCGGATCAGCGGCCACATTTACCAGAAGAACCACCGGTGGAAACAAAGCGTGGAGCTGGCGAAACGTGACGGGCTGTTCAAGGACGCCATGGAGGCGTGCGCGCAGAGCGGTGATAAGGAGCTCGCTGAGAACCTGCTGAAGTACTTCATCGACACGCAAAACAAGGAATGCTTCGCCGCGGCGCTGGTAAGTATTCCCTTTCCCAAATCCAGGCACACTGTTTGCCGATTGTCCAGAGTAATTACGTAATACACATGGTCCGAAAGACTGACACTTTTCGTTCACAAACACAGTACACGTGTTACGACCTGCTACGGCCGGATGTGGTTTTCGAGCTCGCGTGGATGCACGGCTTGATGGACTACAGCGCGCCGTACATGATCCAGTTCATGCGTGACTACGCGGGGAAGGTGGATGCGCTTGTGGCGGACAAGAAGGACAGGAACACGGAAAAGGTGGAGGCGGAAAAAGAAGCGGTGAAGGAACAGATGAACCAGAACCTCTACGCCCAGCTCCTGCCGGCGGCGCTCCCGGCGCCGCCCATGCCGGGGTTGGAGCACGGCAACGGCATGAACGGCGGGTACGCGCCGCCCAACATGGGCGGAAGCCCGAACGGCATGCCCGGCATGGGTATGCCCCCGATGGGTGGCATGGGGGGGTACTGAGAGTTAAGTAAGAGAGATGCGTAGATGAGAGCGTGGAGCGCCACGCGAGGTGTGAATGAAACGCACGACATGCTTCCTGGAATCACTCGAAATCTTGCCAAATCACTTCAGTTTCTTTTTCCCAGAGTTGACGTGTTTACAGTTCGCACAACGACCCGCGCGCACGCGACCGCTCCCATGGCACCCCCCTACCCTAAACCCGAAGGGAATCACTCCCTGGAGGAGATATTTGACATAATCGAGGGATCGGAAACCGTGCACGAGTTGTGCCCATCGATACACCGCCGGTACCTCACGGACCTCGCCTTTGCGCTTCTGAGCGGGTCACTGCAAAAACTCCGCGGAAACTCCTCGGACACGCCAACGGCGAGAGAGGATAAGATCGGTTTGAAGGCGCTGCGCTACGCGTGCGAGCTCGGCGACCGGGAGGCGCAATACAGGCTGGGGGCGATGTTGAGCAGCATGGATGACGCTTACCCGTTTGAGCGAACACGGATCCCGAGCCTACCCCAAAACGACGAGGAAGCGGTGAAGTGGCTTTCCAAAGCCCAGGCGCAAAATTTTCCCCTCGCGTTTCACGACTTGGGCCACCACTACCTCAACGGACTTGGATGCCGCCAAGACGACCAAAGAGCGGTGGCGCTGTGGAAGCAGGGATCAGAACTCCCCGAGCGCGTCGATTACCCAAACAAGGCGTGTTGCTGCATGAAGATGGTGGCGGACATGTACGCGCGCGGACGAGGCGTGGACAACGCGTGCGTGAACTGCGCTCGCGAGTGGCTCGCGAAGGCGGTTTCGGCGGCGTGCGGCAGCGCCATCACGTTGCACAACGAGCTCATGTTGGGCGAAGACACGGATGGGAATCAGCTTGGATACGGGGATATGTTGTCGTATGGTGCCACGAAGGACTGGGTACAAGGGATACACGCCATCAAACGCGAGCGCAACGAACACAACGCAGCGTGGCTCACGAAACTGAAAGCGGAGCGTCGGTGCGACTTTTGCGGCGCGCCCGGCGCGCAGAAGAAGTGCGGCGCCTGTTCGAACGCCAGATACTGCGGCAAGAAGTGTCAGAAGCGCCACTATAGCCACCCAACCTTCCCGCACAAAGAACTGTGCGGCGTGCAGGTCGCTGAAGGATTGATGGGAAACCTGCAGCTGGCCGGCGCCGGCGACGAGTGAGAGAGCAGACAAATGGAGAAGACAGACAAAAGTAAAAACCTTTTTTTTTCGCTCTCGAAATCTTGAAGTCTTGTGTTTTCGTTTTCGTCTCCATTGTGGTCGACGTCATCGCGATGACGTGCGCGTGCGTGCGTGTCGCGGTCTGCGCGCCTCCGCGCGTGAGGTCCGTTCGCACGCGTGCTGTCCACCCCACTTGTTCTGTTAGAAATGTGCGTCTCGCCGTGTCCGCCAGTGACGATGCAAGCGGCACTCCCGAAAAACACCTGGCGCTGGAAAAAGCCGACGCGCTTCGGGCAGAGTACGACGGGGTCCGCGTTCGCGCGTCTCGTTTGCTCAAACGCGGCGCGCGTTTAGCTAAACAGATGGATGAGCTAACTGGTGGTGCCGAACGGGCGATGGGTTTGGGGGCGGACAGGAGAGACGAGAATGAAGCCAGACGTTTGTTACGCGAACGCGCGCAGGTCAAGGAAGCGCTGGCGAAGACGATTGCGAGGGCTGAGATTTTGTCTCAGCTGGCGAGTAAAATCGAAATCGCAATCATCGTCCTGGAGCGCTCTGCGTTTTCTGAAGAAAAGACGACTACTAGGGATGACAGGAGGGACGAGTCCCTAGGGGGAGGCACGGTACCGTCGATAGAAGCTGCCTTTGGATCCTCGAAAGAAGGTGTCAAACGAAAGAAGCGCGGTCCCCTGGAAAGCCTGGAGTCTGAATTTGCGAGTTTGGAAGTAAACGTCCTCGAGCGTGCCTTTTCGATGAGCCCCGATTTGGAAAAAGAAAACAGTAAAGGGAACGTTCCCAGGTCATCTGGAGAGAACGTTAATACTGGAAGAAGCACGGAAACCAAAGAAGCAGATGGTGACCTGACAGTCACTAACACTGTTCCAGGATGGTGGCTTCCTGAATCGATCCGCGAATCTAAATCTGATTCTCCAAAAAATGCGAAGATCGAAAAACCCCTCGACGCGCTTCTTTCTCTGGACCGCGCGCGGGTTTCGAGCGTTGGGGTTTTGCCCAAAGACGCGGTCAATTTGCGTATAAGCTGCGCCGCGTACAGTGCCGATAAAAAAAACGTTTCGCTTTCGAAACGCCTGGAGGGTGGCAAACGAGACACCGCGTTTCGCGCAGCGGTGGAGGGCGCTTTGGGGGCGGTTGAATTATTTGACGAAGACGAAAAGGATTCAACCGACGGCGACGATAAATGGCGCGCCCTCGGAGGCCAGCCGCCGTTACACTTTCTGTGCGATTTCGCCCGAGATCTCGGGCTACGCCCATCAAGAGCAGGTACACTACTCACGGAAGCCGTGGTGAGACGCGTGGAGAGTTTTTGTATGCAGTGCGCTGCTTTTTTGAGAGCCGGGGATTTTGAGGCGGCGCAAAAAGAGTCAAAAATTCTCAAAAAAACGCTCGCTCACTTCGCCGGCGCGGTCGGGACGGTCGAGGACAAAGAGCGGTTACAACTCATCGCGTTGAGGACACTCAAGCAACTGCGGCAACACGAACGGGAAACGGTTCTCACCCTGTTCCATGACGCGCCGGAAAGCGTGCGGACGACGGCGGCGATCGCGCTGGGGCTGAGGGAGTAACGCCGTTTGTAATATCCAATTCGCAAATCGAATCGGAATCTTCACTTCTTCAGCGATTTCATAACAACGAAAACACGACACGATTACCAGAATTAGTTCACCTGTTTGGCCACAGTCCGGCGCGCGTGCCGTGATCATGGCCGGGCTTTTGGAGCGGCTCGGGATGTCCCCCTCCCCGCCCCCCAAGCCAACGGGTTTGGGGGGTTTCTCGCTGCCGTGGCGCGGCCGGGACGACGTAGGGAAAGGGAAGAAAACGCCGAAAACGCCGCTTCTCGGCAAGTTCAAGGGCCTCAAGACTGGGCTTATTGAGAAGCTCAAGGACCAGGCCAGCGCGGCGATCACGGGCGGGGTTTCCGGTGTGCTGGTGTTGCTCACGATCTACAAGGTGGTCAGCTCACGGGAAAGCGTTTTGGCGGAGTCGCGGAAGGAGGAACAGCGGGTGATGATGGAGCGCAAGGAACGATTGGCGGTGATGCGACGATCCTTAGCGGGGCCGCTGCGAAGCGCGGCGAGGGATTTGAACACGCGTTTGCGCGAGATTCTGCAACCCTCGCCTCCCACCGGTGACGCGCGGAACAACTACTTCGCCTCGCACTACTTAGAAGACCCGGAAGAATCAATCAACACCACGCTGTACCGTTTGTGCCGGTACGTGTTTTGGGTGGAGCAGTTACAACGCGGGATTCGGTCGGACGGGGACCTGGCGATGGACGACGCGTGGCAAATCGCAGTGGACGTGCGTCTTGAGAGGGTGAGGCAAGCGCTCGCGAGTTCGGACCCGCTGGTGGACGCGACGAAACCGCGGGAGAGGTTGTACGACGTGATCGACGCCGCGGTGGCGCTGGATTCGGCGAAGAAAACTACGGCGAAGCGAGAAGCGGTTGCGAGTAATCGGGTGGCGGAACGCGCGGACGTCAACAAGGCGAAAGATACGCAAAGCGCGAGTGAAACCAAAACGGACACGAAAACGAGTCCCAGCTTCAAAGCCACCGCGCGCGTGTTGGGCGCCGCGGCGGGAATAATGGCGGCGCACTCAGAGACCCCGGACGCTTCCGGTGACGTTTCAAAAAGGGAAACCGTACAACTCAACCCGACGTTGTCCTCGGTTCGTGCCTTCGCCCTAACGGAGTCCCCGGACGAGCCCGGACTGCGCGTAGGGCGGTTCCCGCTTCGGCTGTTCCGGGATACGCAAACCGCGATCGCGGAGGTTTTCGGGGAGGAGATGCGAAATCAAACACCGCGGGGGTCGAACCGACAACACGCGGGTTTGAACGACGCGCCTCCGAACGCGAGCGTTACCCGAACAACCGACGCGGCGGGCGGCGGCGAGATGTTGTACACCGCTTTCGTGATTAAGCTGGAATACGCGCTGGGTAAAGGATCAGGCGCGAACGAACCGTGGGCGCGGTGGATGGTCCCCTTGCATCTGCAGTACCACCGGTACGCGTCGCTTCAAGGTACGTGTTGCGTTTCCCAAATCCCGGCCTCCCTGTTTGCCGATTGTCCGCCCGTGTCACTCACGTAACACGCGAAAGGCTGACACTTTCTTTTATTGGTATCGAGCGCGGCGGCAAAAACAGCTCACCCCGGCGCAGGGAAGAGAGGTGCTCGCGGCGCGGGTGCGTTTGAACCGGGTGAGTAAATCGCTTGACCAGCTGCTCGGGGTGCTTAGACGAAGACTGGATGACCCGTGGTTTTTGCATAGCATGAAACGATTGAAGAAGGAAGCCATGGCGAACTCGGGTGGGGACGCGTTTTCCTTTGCCGACGCGGTGAAGCGAGCGGCGCGGCAAGACGCCATCGCGGAGACAAACGCGGCGGCGATTGATGGGAAGGGCTCTTCCGGTGCCACTAAAAAAAGAGTCGTGGCGAAGAACGGCGTTTTCGCGCAGTTCCGCACCGCGCGGTTTTTGAACAGGCAAAGAATGGCACGCGTAGAGGCGCTTGAGCGGTGGTCCTTGATTAGGGAAAGCATTCCCGAGGTCCGGGCGATGGGGAGCGCGTGGTGGGACCGGGAACTGCCGAAAGTACCGGGGCACACGTTTTTCGGGTTCCACTTCAAGGAGGACAGCGCCAAGGCGGCGCAAGTGGCTCTGGCTGGAGGGAAGACGTTACGGCGACTTGCGTTTCGGGTCGTGCACGTCGTGCTGGACGCGGCGGCGGAGCGACCGGTGAGGGCGCTGGCGCTCATCGCGGGCACCGCGCTGGCGGGTATCGCGAAGGACCGCGAGAAACGGGGCTTGGCGTTTCTGAAACTTCCCGAAAAGTTGCGAAAACGAAGCACACACCCGACACTGCCGGGGGGGGAACCCGCCGTGTGGGAAGAACAACAACAACGCACATGGAAGCAAACCCCGTTTCAGGTATGGATGGCAGCGAAAACCAAGGGGTTCACGGAGTTCCAAACGCAACCGCCGGCGCCGGCGCCGCCTGTTCGACGAAAAATCCCGTCAAAAAAATTGGTGACCCCGAAACCGCCGCCGCGCGAAGAAGGCGACGCGTCGTTCTCCCCTCCGCCGCGACGCGCCGTCCAGCCGGTTCCGCCGCGACAACCTCCCGTTGGCAGGGCGCCGCCGATGCCGCCGCCTCCGACGCCGGTGCCGTCTGCGGTGCCGGCGTCTCACAAGAAGGCGCATCCATCTGCGGTGCCATCGTCTCACAAGAAGACACACGCACCGCCGCCGCCCGGGAGGGAAACGCCGCCGTCTGCTGCGTCGACGCCGAAGCCTCACGCGAAGGCGCATACGCCGCCGCCGCCCGTGAAGGAAGCGCCGCCGTCTGTCTCTGCGTCGACGCCGAAATCGACACAAGCGCCGGCGCCGAAGTCGGCTCCGAAGTCGGCTGTAGCGGACGCTCCGGTAGACGCCCCGGCAGCTGCTGCTCTAGTGGCTGCTCCAGCTGCTGCTCCAGTGGCTGCTCCAGATGCTTCTCCCGTGGCTGCTCCGAAGTCGGCTTCAAAGTCGGCTCCGTCGCCCGCCGCGCCAAAAACGTCCGCTCCCGCCGTTCCCGCTCCCGCAGCTCCCGCCGCTAAGTCCGGCGAGCACCCTCCCCCTAAAACCGAGTGAGACCTCTGTTATTCAACTTATCATCAATACTGTGCTTCAACTTTCAATAATTTCTAAACCCTTTCCAAGGGCGTACGCTTTATTTCCCCGCGCTTTCTCACAAGACGCCGCTCTTGCTCAACACCGCGTTGAGTTCCTTGGCGCAGAAGTAATACTCCTGCCATTGGATCACGCCGTCGCCGTTGGCGTCCGCAGCGGCGGCGACCGCGGCGGTTGCGCTTCGCGGGACTTTCTCGCCCGGTCGAATTTCTGACGCAAGCTCCGTGACGGCTTCGTCGAAGGAATTTGGGGTGAGGTACGCGAAGGGAAACTTTGCGTCAGGCGGCGTGTGGTTCTTGACGAACGTGCTGTAGACCGTATCCTCAAAAGTTGCCCTCTCGAGGGTCGTTGACCCGCCATTCAAACCCCCGGTTCTGGACGGCGAACTCCGCCCGAGAATTTTATCCTCGTCGTCCATGGAGGCGAACGCGCCGAAGGAAGACAGAACCTCTCTGGCGCTGTCCAGAACTCCCCGGAACCCGTTTCCAAGATCTGAAAATTTCGGTGTCGGTCCGCTTTCCTCGTTCCGCGAATCCTCGTCTTCAAGCGTCGTTGGCGAGAGAAACGCCTCCTTCCCGTTCCCTGCTGACTTCGGCGACGCCAGAAGCATTTCCTGCGCCAAAAGTGTCAGCGCGTTTCGCAAAGACGCGTTGAACTCGACGTCAAGGGATTCGTCCAAATCGGTCTGGGTAAATGCTCCCTCTGCTAGATACGGCAACGCTAAATTAACGCTCAAACTTCGTCCCACCAGCACCGCGCTTATTGATTTGATTTCAAACGCAACCTGGTTTTAAAACAACAAAGTGTCAGTCTTGTATATCGCGATGTATGGACAAACAGTCAGGGCAGAGGTATAGCCGTCCCTTCTGGTACGAGTATGGGCAAACAGGAAGGCCGGATTTGGAGTTGGGATGTACTCACGAACGCCAGCGCGAAGGAAAACACGTTCACCATCACCTCCTGCGCCGCCCCGACGCTAGTCACGCTTTGCGCGAACGCGCGAATCACGGCCGGGTCCGGTTTGAACGGCTTTTCGTTTGACAAATCCGTTTTTAAACACTCCGCCGTCGCGGGCGTGGCGGTCATTTTTATCTCCCTTCCGAGCAGCTGCACTTCGAACGTGGAAAACGCCACGGACACCAGCGACGACAGTAGGTCGAAGACGTTGATGTACACCTGTCTCTCCACGGAGTCGGGGACGGCTTTGATGTTATACACCGGGTCCGCCATGAGCCAATCCACGAAGGTTTCGATCTCTTCCCGCGACTCTTTCGAGGAAGATTTCGTTAACCGCTCCCGGAACTGGTTCAGGTCGAGCGCGTTTACGGAACCTCGGGTTACCTCCCCCACCGAAACCACGATGTCGAACCCGAGAACCTCAGCCACGGTCGCGCCGTGAATGGTGCCGAATATCTGTTTCAGAAATCCCACGTACGTGTTCCTTTCCAGATTCTTTGATCGTAAAAGAAAAGTGTCAGTCTTGTATGGGAAAACAGGGAGGCGGGATTTAGGAAAGGCCCATTACGTACCTTTGAAAAGAAAAAAGAGCCCCCCGCGCCGAAACCGCCGCCGCGCGAACTCATGTACGCCTCGACGTACGCTTCGATGATCGCGTCGGTGTTTTCGGAGGTAATTTCTTTTGTCGCCCCTTCTTTCGAGTTTCTTTCTTCCGACAGCATTTCCTGCGCAGCCGCGTCCATCACAGTCTCACTCACGGCGGTTTCCTTCGCCCTTAGCCGGAACTTCAGCGGCAACCCGAGAAACACAAACTCGGCGGTGCCGACGACTTGCGATAAATTAAAGAAAGTGTCAGTCTTTCTTAATGTGAGTGAGTGATTACTCTGGACAATCGGCAAATAGTGTGCCTGGATTTGGGAAAGGGAACACGTACCTTCCCCCGCCAGCGCGACCGCGACTCGCGCGACGTTCTGTTCTAAACTAGGCGCGAATCGAGTTAACAAAGGCGCTTTCAGTTCTTCCCGGACTAGCTTCGTTAGCTGTGCGTCTGTTAAGGTAACGTTCGTCCCCAACTTAGGCCGTTGCCACCCGCGTTTAGCGGGCGCGATTTCCAGCGAATAAGTCGACCCGAAAAGCCGGGCGCTGAAGGATTGCACCGCGTCCTCCATGATGTAAATCCCGGCGACGAACGCGTTGCGAATCAGCTCCGTTTCCATGGACCTCGGAATAAAACCCACGTGCTCGTCCTCCTGGTCAAGCACGTCTAACACGAACTTCTCAACATCCTCCGCGTTCACCTCCGGGGTGCGCGGCGTGTGCTGTAAGTTTAATTGATTGATAAGAACCACGGGGTGGCCTAGCGCGTCGGCTTGTTTGATGTTTACGTACAAACTCGAAAACGCCCCCAGCGCGGCGACTTTGATTATTTCGGTGAACACCACCGCTTGCAGTTTTTTCGGGAGCTGCGTTGCGTACCGTTCCGAGACATTGGTGGCATACTTCTTGATGATGGGGAACTTCTTGTCCCCGCCCCCGAACGCGCTCATGATTTCGAGCTCGTTCGGTTGTTGTGAGTCTTTGCGCGTCGCATTGGCGACGAAAACGCCACACGCGACGGTAGCCGCGGCTGCGCCCACCACACCCGCGACGAGCCCTGGATTGGTGAACATCACACCGGCGCTGGGGGTTGGGGTGGCGACCGCGGAACTTGACGCGACCGTCGCGACCACCAACGGGTTCGCAGTTGCAGGACCGAGATCTCGCATCGCATTCGTCATGCCCGAAACATTTGGCACTTGCCAATCGGATGTGTCCGTGGCCGTCGTCAATGACTCGTCCCGCGCGGCGCGGACAACGGTGACGACGCGCCTGCCACCACGTGCACAAGGCAAGTGCGCGAAACCAGTCACGTCGAGTCGAGTCACGCCGCCCACGCCCACGCGTCCGCGAAACGTGAGGCACGGTTTCGGTCGCACCAATGGTGCCGCAGAGGCGGACGCGAATGCCATTTCGCACAGGGTGACGCAACTCCGAGAAATCCGTGGTTGGCGTATGGCTCACGGGAAGCGGAATCAAACGAGCGCCGTCACGTCCTGCCGGTGCGGGGGATACGCGAACGAGCCCGAGGGCCGAGTCCCTCACCGCCTGTCAAGCGCGCGCCTTGATGTGCCAGTAACCCCTTTCGTGACTTTCGGGAACAGAAAATCGGTTATTCGCTCGGATACGCAAAACGCAAAGCCTGCCTCGGGATACTCGCCAGGCAGTCTCGGGATGCGCGCGTCGTCGATGGCGAGTCCTCGCGTGGTTCACCACGTCGCGCGCCATCGCGACTCGCACGTAGGTCACCGCACATCGCACGTGTCCAGGGTCACCGCTGACCAGCCCTCGACGAGCGAGTGCGCGATGTCAGGCACCGCAAGCGCGCCTCGCGTGTTTTGCATTAGCGACCTTCACACTGATTTCCCCGAAAACTTGGCCTGGTGCAAGTCCCTCAGCGACACTGCTTACCTTGACGACGCGATTATTCTGGGCGGCGACGTTTCCGACGACATGTCCGTGCTCGAAGAAACCCTCAACACGTTCACGGGAAAGTTCAAGTACGTTTTTTTCACGCCCGGCAACCACGACTTGTGGCACAAAGGCAAGGGATCGACGAAGAGAACATCAGATGATACTGAATATATGGATTCCATGCAAAAGCTGACGGGAGTGTTGGATCTTTGCGCCACGTGCGGCGTGCACACGAAACCGAAACTGCTTCCTGGCCCGGTATGGGTGGTTCCTGTGCTGAGCTGGCACCACGCGTCCTTCGACTTCGAGCCGGATATACCAACCGAAGTCAAAGACGTTCCGCCTCCAGAAAAAATGATGAGCGACTTCCGGCTGTGCAAATGGCCTGAGCCTTTGAGTGACTTGGACGAATCCGTGGCTGGTGCGCTTGATGCGATGAACGACACACACGGTGCGTGGGCTTCTTTCCTGGATTCCCTGGAAAACGGAACCAGGGAAGAACGAACCGCGCCGGTTCTTTCGTTTTCGCACTTCCTCCCGCGCCTCGAGCTGATTCCAGAAAAACGTTTTCTGTTCTACGCGAACCTGCCGAAAGCCGTGGGGAGCGATTATATTTTCAGGAGGATTGAGGGGCTTGGAAGTGTCGGATTGCGCGGGTCTGATGCAAGCCAGAAGCGCAGTGACGACGACGACTTGCAGGGATCCGAAGGAAGTCAGAAGCGCGGTGACGACGCGAAAGAAGCAGAAAACCTGAAACCCGACGACGACCAACTCCAACAAAGAAAAAGAAAACACGTTCACGTCTTCGGCCACACGCACTTCGGGTGGGACCAGACAATCGAGGGGATACGATACGTTCAGGCACCGGTGTCGTACCCGCACGAGTGGACGCAAAGACCGGGGAGTTTAATCGTGGGGGTGCCGGGGGGGTCAGGGTTTGACTTATCGGAGGTAAACACGGACGCTTTGGGCGGTGATTGCGACGACGTGGTGCGGGTTGCGGAGCCTCTGTGCATTTGGGACGAAGCGGTTATTAGTAGCAAAGGGGGGCCTGTGGGGGAAATTAAATTTGAATTCGTCCAGGACATGCACGCGCGGTGGTCCGACTTCTACGAGGCGAACCCAAGAGAGCCGGACAACATGGAGTTGGCGTGGTGGGTGAAAGGGGGACGGAAGACGAGTTGAGAAAAAAAGCGTGTCATAAAAAAAATCACAATCATCGGAAGCAGTTTTGTACGTTTTGTCTGGGAGCTGACGAGGAAGACTCTCCTTCGAAGCCCTTCGAAGACCTCCCTCGCGCATTTCTACCCTCGCGACACCCAGTCGTCTTCGCCCATCACAATGACCGCCCCCGAAGACGTCGCCGTCGGCATCGACCTGGGCACCACGTACACCTGCGTTGGGGTCTGGCAAAACGAACGGTGCGTGCCTGGAAGGACTGGTCTAACGGTGGTCCGTTCGGGCTCGTGAAACGCAACGACACGTTTTCTGTGCTCGCCCCACCTCCCAAGCTCGCTTGTCCTGACACGTCTCACGCCCCACATCTCGCGACACGCATAGCGTGGAGATCATCGCGAACGACTGCGGCAACCGTACCACGCCTTCCTACGTCGCCTTCACCGACACCCAACGGCTCGTGGGTGACGCCGCGAAGAACCAGGTGAGTCCCCACCTCTTTTCTAGGACCGGCCAACCTTTTTTTTTTTTTCAAAACTCACGCTCGCAAACTCGCGACAACTCCTTTAAAAAAAAGGTCGCCGTGAACCCCACGAACACGGTTTTCGACTCCAAGCGCTTGATCGGCCGCAAGGCTGCTGATGCTTCCGTGGTGGCTGATTCTAAATTGTGGCCTTTCGCCGTTGAGTCCGGCCCTGATGACGTGCCGTTGATCGCGGTGCAGTACAAACATGAACAAAAGCTGTTCAAAGCGGAGGAAATCTCTTCCATGATTCTGGTCAAGGCGAAGGAAACCGCCGAGGCGTACCTCGGGCACAAAGTCGGTAAAGCCGTCATCACCGTCCCCGCGTACTTCAACGACAGCCAACGACAAGCCACGAAGGACGCCGGGGTCATCGCGGGTTTGAACGTGTTGCGGGTACGTGTGTTGGGCTTTTCAAATTGATAGACGACTGTTTGCCCATACACTACTCAAGACTGACGCTTTCTTTTATTGGTACTCGCAGGTCATAAACGAACCCACCGCCGCGGCGATCGCGTACGGGCTTGATAAAAAAAACGTAATAGGTAAGTATTTCCCAATCACCACATTCTGACGACTGAATGCCAATACAACACTGACACTTTCTTTTTACAATCAGGCACTTCCAAAACCGTTTTGATCTTCGACCTTGGCGGCGGAACCTTCGACGTTTCCGTTTTACAGATCGAGGGCGGTGTTTTCGAGGTCAAAGCCACCGCGGGGGATACGCACCTCGGGGGGGAGGATTTCGACCGGCGGTTAGTGGCGCACCTTTCACTTGAGTTCACCAAGAAAAACGGGAAGGATATTTCCGACAACCAACGCGCGCTGCGGCGGTTGCGGTCGGCGTGCGAACGCGCGAAGCGGAGTTTGTCAACCTCCACGCAAGCCGCGATTGAAATCGACTCCTTCTCACAAGGGGTTGACTTCTACACCTCCATCTCACGCGCGAAGATGAGTGTTTCCCAATCACCACACACCGCCTCCCTGATTGCCCATACTCGTACCAGAAGGGACGTCTTATCTCTGCCCTGACTGTTTACTCATACACATCACGACCGACTGACACTTTCTTTTCGATCACTCAGTTCGAGGAACTGAACGCCGATTTGTTCGGCGGCGTGTTGACGCCCGTGGAGAGGTACGGCCTTTCCCACTCACCACGCTCCGCCTCTGCAATTGCCCATACTCGTCTGCGAAGGGACGTCTTCCCTCTGCCCTGACTGTTCAGACCGAAGCTGGTGACTGTTGTCCATACATCGTCCAATACTCGCGATACACATGACTGACTTTCTTTTGTGTATCTCAGCTGTTTGCGCGACGCCAAGTGCGACAAAGCGTCCATTGACGAAGTCGTTTTGGTCGGCGGCAGCACGCGGATCCCGAAAATCCAGAGCTTGCTGAGCGACTTCTTCAACGGCAAGCGCTTGAACAAAAGCATCAACCCCGACGAAAGCGTGGCGTACGGCGCGGCGGTGCAAGCCGCGATTCTCACCGGGCAAGCCGGCGCCGATTCCGCGGTTACGGGTTTGCTTCTTCTTGACGTGACGCCTCTTTCCCTCGGTATCGAAACCGAGGGGAGCGTGATGTCCTTTTTGGTTCCCCGAAACACCACGATTCCGGTACAGAAAACCCAAACCTTCACCACGTACCGGGACAACCAGACGCAAGTGAACATCGCGGTGTACGAAGGTACGCGTTGCGTTTTCGACATCCCGCCTCCACGTTTCGCCGGTTGTCCGCCCGTAATTACTGTTTACTACATACATCACAAGTAGACTGTTTGCCCATACATGGCACTTGTACACTTAAGACTGACACTTTCGTTTGTTTATCGCAAGGCGAGCGCGCGATGACCAAAGACAACCGTTTGCTCGGGAACTTCACGTTGAGTGGCATCCCCCCCGCGCCCACCGGGACGCCGCAAATCGACGTCACCTTCAACTGCGACGCGAACGGGATTCTCACCGTGTACGTGTTGGGCCTTTCCCAAACCCTGACACACTGTTTTACCGAAGCTGGTGACTTTTGTGCATACATCGCGATACACATGATTGACACTTTTCTGTTCACAAAAAGCACCGCGCTTGACAAGAGTAGCGGCAATCAAGGGGACATCACGATCACGAACGAAAAAGGCAGGATGACCCCCGAGGAGGTTGAGCGGTTAATGGGGGAAGCGTCCGTGTACGCCACCGAGGACGCGCTGCACAAAAACCGCGTGGAAGCTCGGAACGCGTTGGAGCAGTACTTGTTCAGTGCGCAAACGTCCATCCGGAACGACAAAGCCCCGGGGACGGCGAACGTGACGGATTTCGACAAAGAATTCGTGGAGCGCACAGTCACGGAAGGCCTGGAGTGGCTCGATGCGAACCAGCTCGCGGAGCTGGACGAGCTGCAGGACAAGAAGCAGGCGATGGAGGGGAAAATCGCGCCGGTGGTCACGAAGACGTACCAAGGCCCTACTCTGGAAACCCCCGCGCCGCCGCAACCTGGCCAACCCGAAACGCAGGGCGGAGACCCGGACTCGCCACAGGGAGGACCGACGGTGCGGGAGGTGGACTGCTTTTGATACTTTTTGGGTGACGAGAGGAATGCTTCGCCGCCGGTTTGTTTCTCGACGCCTTTTTTTGCTTTGCCCTTCCTTCTTTTCTTTCTTCCATCAGCCATCATTGCCTAATATTGAAATGAAATTAGGCAATCAAGGCTGCGCAAGGAAACGAAGGTCGCGAGCAGCGAGACAAGGCGGCGAGCCACGAACCGGCGGCGAAGCAGACGCGAAAGAGAGTTGAAGGAGCGTCCGAGACGGGAAAAGACATTTCACGGAAGAGAAAGTTTTTGATTTGAGATTTACAAACAAAAAATCGATTTACGTGCAAATCAGCGTGTCACAACTTTCGAGCCTAAACCTTTTCCTCACAGCGGCACCATGTCCTCCCCGAGCACGCGTAGCTCTTTGGGCGCCGGTTCCATTTCCGTGGGCGGCAGCGGCGGCATTTCCAACAACTGCGCCTCCGCTCGCCTCTGCGCCGCGGCGACTTCCTCCGCGGCGACGAGTTTCCTGAACTCCAGCCTCGTTTGGCGCACGAAAAGCGAAAGGTTGTCACTCACGTTCGCCTGTTCGAGCAGTGCCGTGAACACCTCGATATCAGGATCCGCATCCACGAGCTCGTACCCGCCTTGTGGCTGGACCCTCACGGCGACCATGAACTCCCTGGCGTGGTTTGTCGGGTCAACTTTGGCGAAGTAAAAACGCAGGGATTCGTCCGCGGGGTTGATTTCAAACCGCAACCCCAGCCTTTGTTTGTACGCCTCCACCGCGGTGACGTGCGCATCAAGGGTGCGCTGCTCCATCGCGGCTTCGCTTTGTAACGACTCGTCGCGCTTTGTCAGCTCGTGTTCCTCGTTTCGCACTTGCTCCCGCAACGCGAGTAACTGCTGCGGCAACCCCTCTCCCAGTTCCTTCGCGGAAACCGCCTCTTCCCGTAACGATTCCAACGCACCGCGCTCGTGTTCCTTCCTCCGCGCCAGCTCCTCGCCCGAAAGCGCCAGGTCCTTTTCCTTCTCCACGAGACGCACGTAGCTCTCCTCGCTGTCCATCATGTTGGTTTTGTGCGCCGCCACCTGCTGTTTCATGGAAAGCTCGCGTTGCGCGCACCACATCTCAACCTGCCCTCGAGCGGCATCCAGCTCGCCCTGCAGCAAATCCAAGTCAACCACGCCGGACACGTCGACCTCGCGGGTGGTCACCGCGGCGGACATCGCGCGGTGAGGGACAAAGCAACGCGCGGCCGCGGGTAAACGCGCGCGCGTGACGCAAGCGGAAACGCAAGCGGGCGCGTGCGTCGTGCTTGTGACGCAGGTGGTTCAAAAGACCCCTCGTTGGGTTTGGCAAAATTTGGCCGTTGGCGAGCGTTTCCGTCCAGACCTTCCATCGGTGAACACACACCTATTAACTGTACACCGACCGATGAATCTTGCGATGAAACAAACCAATCAAGCCAAAGTTTTCACAGGCCGCGGCATTTTTTTTTTTGCTTTTGCTTGGTAAGCGAGATTTACAACGAAAGTGCCGTCCGCTCCCTCCCCGACGGCACTAGCAGGGGTCGCAGGGGTGGTCGCACGACTCCCCCGCGCCTGGAAAGGTCGCAAACCGCGAGTTTAGGGAGCCTGTTTCGGTTCCCCTTGCCGGGGCGCGGCACCGCGCGCCCCACCGACACGCACGCCCCTGTTCTAACGTCCGCCCGCTTTTTCAATGTCGCGGCGTGGCCAAAAAGTCGCGTTTGACCAGAGGTCCATGGCGTCGTACGTGCGCAGTCGCCGAGGCAAGTCACGAGGACGCGCGAGCTCCAGGGTCAGCGCGTACACACCGAGCGACGGAGGCAGTTACTACGACGACGAGTCCCGGTACGGCGATGCGGAGTCTCGGTACGACGGTGGTGGTGGTGGGTACGACGACGACGACGACGGATACCAAGATTCGTACTACGCCGGCGCGTACGACGACGAGCCCGAGGGCGCACTAGGGTACGTCCCCCCCGATTTCGAAATCGCAGAGGCGCACGCGGAGGAAAGCAATCCGCAGCACGCGTTGATCACGAAACCGTTCAACATGAAACCCCTCGATTTGAAACGCTACGGCGTCGGCGTAGTGCTTTACTTCACGTACTTGCGCACGCTGAGTTTCTGTTTCTTGGTGCTGGCGATGCTCAGCGCGCCGAGTGTGTATTTGAACACGCTAGGCGCGAACTACGCGGTGAAGGATGACCCGCTAATCGCGGTTGTTGAGCAGTCGAGTTTGGGGAATTTGTATCCTTTGTACGACTGGGAAATGGGAGGCGCGGCGTCGTTGGTGGCGACGGACGCGTTGGGCGGTGAAACAGCGGTACCGGCGACGGCGCCGCCGACGGGGAACGCGCCGCCGTCGCCCGTTGAGTGGTTCAATCAAACAACAGAAGGCTTTGTTGGGGAGTGGCAACACGGCCCGGCGACGCAGGTGCTTTTCTTCGGCTTCGCCACGGGGAAAGACACGCTGTTAGTAGGGTTGAGTTACGTCAACCTGTTCATGCTTTTCGTGTTCACCGCGTTTGCGTTCGTCATAGGGCCGGTGCAGGACAAAATAATTGCGGAAGTCGACGAGAACCTCACCACGATCGAGGACTACTCCGTCGCGGTGAGGGATATGCCGAAAGACGTGACGGATGCGCAGGAGCTGTGGAAGTTTTTCGATAAAAGAATAGGGAAGGTGCAGGACGTGCAGCTGGCGTACAACACGAGCGAGTTGCTTGGGCTGGCGCTTGAACGGGAAAAGCTGGCATCCGCGTACGACTCCGCGCTTGGGCGGTACAAGAAAGCGAGCGATGACCCTGACGTTTCCGACAACACGTTGCACAAAAAGAAACAACTCGCGCTGGAGAAGAAAGGAGAGGTGCATTCCGTGGACGCGGCGATTCGCGCTATTCAGAACGACCGGATGGGCGACCCGCGGGTTTCCATCGCGGCGTACGTCACGTTTCAGGACGAGGAATCGTTTTTGCGGTGCTTAACCGAATTCAGACCGGGGTTGTTCGCGTGGATATTCCGGCCCAAGAAACTTAGGATGCGTGAGAAATACCGGCTCGTGGTGAAACAAGCGCCTCCTCCGTCGGACATAAAGTGGCAAAACCTGCAATTCGGGTGGGGCGAGCGCCAGTTCCGGCAATTCAACGTCACCATGCTGACCGTCGTGGTGTTAGCAATCGCGTTTATTGGAATCGCGGGCGTCACGACTCTTGAAAACGAAACCGAAACCGAGTACGACGGACCCGCGTGTCGCAACGACTGCGCGTACACCGTGGCTCCGCTTACCCTGGGTAACGTTTTGTTGCGGGATATCTATAAAAACTGCTGGGAACTGGACCTGGCGAGCGGGGGAAACGCGAGCGCGCCGTTGAGTGCCGGGGCAGCATCTACTCGGACTTTGTTGCAAGAAGCGGCAACGGACGGTAGTGACACTACGAACGCCACGACGACGACGTACGGCAACCTCCCGGGGGATGGCACGCACGAACAGCAGGACAAGGTTGCTGAATACGACGGCGCGTGCGGCCCGTACGACGCGTTTTGTTTCGCGTGTTACTGTTTAGAGCACATCGACGCCGTGTCTATTTACCGCGAGTCGAGTTACTGCCACCCCTACGTCGCCGGGTTCACGCTACAGGTGATCGCCAGGGGCGCGTCACAAGGGATTATTTTAGTGCTGAACATCGTGCTGGCGCCGTTGATGGTGGTCCTGGTGAAGGTACGTATTGTGTTTCCCAAATCCTGACACACTGTTTGCCCATACAAGACTGACACTTTCTTTCACCTATCTCAGTACGAGCGACACCACAGCAACAGCGGAGAGCAACGGTCGTTGATGGTGAAGCTTTTCTTGGCGCAGTTCTTCAACAGCAGTATCATCTTACTTGTCATCGCCGGTTCTTTCCCCGGCCTGAAGCGGGCGATGGTCGGCACGTTCGCGGAGGGACTGTTGTTCCAAGGCGAAATAACAGACACCAACTCTAAGTGGTACACCGAGGTTGGCGTGTCGGTTTCCGTGGCGATCATCACGTTGCCCCTCACCGCGCGCTTCGGAACCGCGGTGCGGTTCGTGGCGTTCCGGTGGAAGCGGTGGCTCGCCGTGACCACGGCGGTGACGCAGGACGAGCTGAACGCCGCGTTCGAGGGGTACGACTTCGACATTTCCACGAGGTACGGCGAGGTCCTCAACGTTTTGTTCGTCACCATGGTGTTCAGCGGGGGCATGCCGTCCCTGATTCCCTTCGCCGCAGTGTCGTTCATGATGAACTACGTGATTGATAAGTTTGACTTCGCGCGGTGTTCGAAGCTCCCGCCGTGGTACTCGAACGACCTCGCCGAGGCGAGCGCCAATTTAGTGGCGTACAGCGCCGTGGGGCACCTGCTGTTTGCGGTGTGGGCGAACTCGTTTTACCGAATCGAACCAGACAAGCTGGTGTCGTCAATCATAGGCGACGTGCTTTACGGTTTGTGCGACGCTTGGCAAGCGAACGCCCCGGCGCCGCTGAACGACTTGTTCGGCACGGTGAGCGACATGCGCGAAGTCGCGCGCAGAGCGCTGCAGAAAAACACGGCGTGGTACACCATGATTCTGTCCGTGTTGAGTTTCGCGCTAATCTGCCGGACGATCGCGAGGGTGTCACGCACGGTACTAGCCGAGCTGTTCCCCGGGACGTTCGCGCGAGGACTGCGAAAACCGGAAGGCAACCCGCCGTTTGAATTAGCGGTGCAAGGCGAACAGCTAGTCGGACCGAACACGTACTCGATTAAAGGTACGTATTGCATTTCCCAAATCCTGGCACACTGGTTGCCCATACTCGTACTAGAAGGGACTATTACCTCTGACTGTTTACTCATACACATTACGAGAGACTGACACTTTTCGTGTAACAATCAAAGACTACCCGCAGTACGCCGCGGCGTTTCGGAAAATCGTGTGGGAAAACGACCATGGGGACTTGACGCGTCTTTCCGGAAAGCACCGGGGGGGGGGAACATCGTCGAGGTATGGAAGGAGTGGGGGGGTGTAGTCTGTGGTGCGGGTGTTAGGTAGTGGTGTGTTGTAAAAGTAGCCAGGGTATTTGCCCGTGTCGTGGTACCAGACTCGCGTATTCGATACCGTAACTATCCTCGCCGAGCAGCTTCCATTTGGAAAATGGTCTGAGCTTCGAAAATTGTTTATTTGTCGAGTCACGCTTTTCTGGGAAGCCTCGACGCACAACGACACGCATGCGACACCCTCCGCGATTGATTCCTCGGCTGCCGCGTTCGAAGGCATGGCGATCGCGACTACTCCCGCGAGCCTTGCCGGCGCGCAAGAGGCCATCCCGGGCCTTCTCGACGACATAGTCATCACGCACGTTCTCAGATCTGAGCACTTCGACGACCTCGCCGATCTCGCACGGCTCCCAGCGGTGAGCCGCGCGATGCGCGACGCGGTGGCGGCGACGGGGCTTGAGTTTAAGGAAATTGATGAGGATGAAGCCGCAAATATCGGATGTTTAAGCGCGGTGCAGCGCCTGCAACGGGGAGGTCGTCTGTCGCGTCAAGAATAACTTTGTTTCGCAGCGGCGAGGGGTGGACACCTCGAAGAGTTGATGGCGTTGCGCGCTGACGGCTGCCCGTGGGACGAGATGACGTGCGCGTTTGCGGCGTTGGGCGGGCACCTCGAGGTGTTGCAGTGGGCGCGCGCGAACTGCGCACCGTGGGACGAGAGGACGTGCACGGTGGCGGCGGAGGGCGGGCATCTCGAGGTGCTGCAGTGGGCGTGCGCGAACGGCTGCCCGTGGGACGAGAGGACATGCATGTGGGCGGCGCGTGACGGGCATCTCGAGGTGCTGCAGTGGGCGCGTGCGAACGGTTGCCCTTGAGACGAGATGACGTGCGCGTACGCGGCAAGTGGTAGGAACCTCGAGGTGCTGCAGTGGGCGTGCGCGAATGGCTGCCCGTGGGACGAGATGACGTGCATGAGTGCGGCGCAGGGCGGACACCTCGAGGTGCTTCAGTGGGCGCGTGCGAACGGCTGCCCGTGGGACAAGGGTACGCTAATACATGCAAGAGCTAGTGGTCATCTTGAGTTGATAAACTGGGCGATAGCGAACGGCTGCCCTGAGCAGTAGTGAAGGCTTAGCTGCTAGCTGAGTACTCATCGACTCCACTCGTCACTACATACGCGTAGATTTTAGCTTCCACGCCTTTGTCCGTGTAGGTTTTGTTTTTAGGAAGGTAGGGCACTTTTTTCTTTTCCAGTTGCGTCCACGTGCTGTCGAGTACCATCTCATCCGCTATGGCTTCCCACGCTTCGCACGTATCCGTGCGGCATGTGAATATCACGAGCCGCGACGTGACGCTTGCGAGTTCGCGAAGGGGATTTTTTCGCTTTCGCGCGTCCGGTTTGTCTTCGTCGCGCTCCGCGTACGCCAAAGGGTCCACGTACGTCAACACGCCGACGCAAAACGTGACGTGGAAGGCGTTGTTTGCGAATCGCGCCGTGGCGACGTCGGTTTCGCCAAAGTCACACCTGTTCAGGTCATCGCATATCAGGTTTTTGTACCCGCCGGATTCCATGGCGCGCCGCAACAGCTTTGGCGAAAGGTCCATCCCTTCCATCGAATTTGACGAAAAGTCGTTCTGGCGTAACACACCGGCAGTACACAGACTCTCCGCTTGCAGCCCATCCGCGCACCCCACGTCCAACATGCGCAACCCGTGTGTGCGGTCAATTTGGGAAATCGCACCGCGGGAGGACAGCGCGCGCACCAACACATCAGTGGCGAGCTCGGGGCAATCGTATCCCCAGTCGCGGACGGTCTGGGAGTATAAGGATTTGTTTTCGCTAACAACGGCGGTCTCCGGGTTCACCACATCGCCCCACGCGTCGTACGTCGTGCGCACGGAGTCGGAGTCGAAGGACATACCCAAGTCGCCCTCCATGGGGCGAATCATCGCGGCAATCGGGGAGACGATGCGGCGGTGACACGCAACAATGGTACACTGGGCGCTTAGGTTTGGATTTTCAGCCGCACCTTTGTTTTTTCTGGGAGGGCACGAAACGCTCCCACAGGAAGACACAACGACGCGCACACGTCACACACTCACACTCCACGATGTCCCCCAACACGGCGCACGACGACGATACGCACGCGAGCGGTGATACCGCGACCGCCACTACTCCCGCCAGCCTTGCCGGCGCGCAAGAGGCCATCCCCGGCCTTCTCGACGACATCGTCGTCACTCACGTTCTCAGATCTGAGCACTTCGACGACCCAGCAGATCTCGGACGGCTCCCAGCGGTGAGCCGTGCGATGCGCGACGCGGTGGCGGCGACGGGGCTTGAGTTTGTCGAGATTCGTGACGAGGATCATGCTGTAGAGCTCGGATGTTTAAGCGCGCTGCAGCGCCGGCAACGGGGAGGTCGCCTGTCGCGTCGAGAACTCCTTTGTCAGGCAGCGGCGAGGAGCGGACAGCTCGAGGAGTTGAAGGCGTTGCGCGCTGACGGCTGGCCGTGGAACAAGTATACGTGCGTGAGGGCGGCGGCGATGCCGGGCACATTGAGGTGCTGCAGTGGTTGCGCGCGAACGGCTGCCCGTGGGACGAGAGGACGTGCGTGTTGGCGGCGTTGGGCGGGCATCTCGAGGTGCTGCAGCGGGCGCGTGCGAACGGCTATCCGTGGAACGAATACACGTGCTCATCGGCGGCGAAGGGTAGTCACCTAGAGGTGTTGCAGTGGGCGCGCGTGAACGGCTGCCCGTGGGACACAGACACGTGCGTGAGGGCGGCGGCGATGGCCGGGCACCTCGAGGTGCTGCAGTGGATGCGCGCGAAAGCTGTTCGTGGGACCAGTACACGAGTGCGGAAGCGGC
>Ga0222633_1000379_pt1 | contig 43101 bp, 44 predicted proteins | sample AntAcemetageno48_FD_179816 | JGI IMG/M metagenome (GOLD analysis project Ga0222633, IMG submission 179816) | Saline water microbial communities from Ace Lake, Antarctica - #48 | ecosystem: Environmental > Aquatic > Non-marine Saline and Alkaline > Saline | place: Antarctica: Ace Lake | collected...
CCCCCGCCCTGCCAAAACAGCCCGCCGTGGTGGACAAGTACAAAGTAGCCGCGGAGATCGTCAACAGTACGTCAAGGCGCCCGAACCCTGATGTGTTGCTTTTTCGCGATCGCTCGATGATGCCTTTACTCGATGCCTCGATGCCTTCACCTCACCACCATTTCTACGTAAGATCACTCCAATAACACCACGCATCCCTTGCCTAAATTAACATTAACCGGAAACAGAGGCCCTCGCCGCGGTGTTCGCCGCGTGCGTCCCTGGCGCGAAGGTTTGCGACCTGTGCGGTTTGGGGGACAAAACCGTCGAAACCGAAGCGGCGAAGTTTTACAACAAGAAAGACAAGGATGGGAACAAGATCGAAAAAGGCGTCGCGTTTCCCACCTGCGTAAGCGTGAACAACCAGGTGTGCCACAACAGCCCCACGGATGACGTGCAGACGGTGCTCGAGGAAGGCCAGGCCGTGAAGATCGACCTGGGCGCGCACGTGGACGGGTACATCGCCGTGGTGGCAACCACGAAGGTTCTGAACGCGGATATGAACGCGCCAGTTGTTGGTCAACAAGCGGATGTCATGCAAGCCGCCGTAATCGCAGGCGAAGCCGCGATCCGCAAGCTAAGGCCCGGGAACACCACCACCGCCGTCGCCGCCGCGATCGCGAAAGTCGCGGAGGACTTTGGCGTGAACGTGGTGGAGGGCGTGTTGACGCACACCATGAAGCGGTTCGTGATCGACGGGAACAAAGGTGCGTGTTCCCTTTCCCAAATCCAGGCACACTGTTTGCCCATACTCGTACCAGAAGGGACTATTACGACCAGAAGGGACTATTACCGAAGCTGGTGACTGTTGTCCATACATCGCGATATACAAGACTGACACTTTTCTTTCCCAACCTCAGTCGTGCTTCACAAAACCTCCCCCGAGCTGAAAGCGGATGAGGAAACAATCGGTTTGAACGAAGTGTACGCCCTGGACATCGTGCTCTCCTCCGGGGACGGGAAACCCAAAATCCACGACGAAAAGGAAACCAGCGTGTACAAGCGCGCGATCGAGAAGAACTACAAGCTCAAGATGCAAGCCTCGCGCGCGGTTTTCTCGCAAATCACCACGAAGTTTCCCACCATGCCGTTCACGATGCGGGCGATGGCGGAAGTCCGCGGCGCGCGCCTCGGGATCACCGAGTGCATCACGCACGAACTGCTTCACGAGTACCCGGTTCTTTACGAAAAGCCGGGCGACGCAGTGGCACACTTCAAAGCCACCGTGTTGGTGATGCAGAACGGCAACGACCGGGTCACGACGTGGACAGCGCAGCCCATCAAAAGCGACTTGGAACTCAACGACGAGGACTTGAAGGCGCTTATTTTGGAACCGCTCAAGGCGAAAAAGAAGAAGAAACCCAAGGCGTGAGGTTCGGGAGAGACGGGCGGGTACCCGGAGGGACAATAAGTACTAGGTGCTGAGGTAGAGTCGTAGGTATTGAGGGACGGTATCACACAATGACAAATCTTAAAATCAAAATAGTCACACGGTATTCAGTATTCGCGTCTCCCTGCTCGGCGCGAGGATACACTTTACTTTACCCCACGAACTCCGTGGTCATCCCGTCGTCGCGTCCCATGCCGGGCGCCCTGACCGCGAGCACCACACGCCCAATGACCGTACACTTCCCGTCTCGCTCCATCTCCATCGTTTCCTTTCCAGGGAACACGTCCACGATCTCGGCGCCCTTACCGCCGCTGAGCTGAATGGACGATTGCCTTACCGCTAGGTAAAAGTTTTTCGGCGACGGGGTTTGGTTTGCTTTGTCCACGATGAGCAACGCGGGTTCTTCGCGTTCCGAAAGATCCCCGGCGCCTCGTAGGGAACCGGTGTTCCCAACAAGCACGGCGAACGGAACTTTGGCTTCGGAAAGCGCGGCCCAGCTCGGCAGCGCGACCCACTGTTGCGCCCCAACCGGTTTGAACACGTTGAACAATCCTTTGGGGCGTACCTCCTCCACGGCGATAACAGCGGCGGGCGACAGCTTTTCAAGCGGCCCCAGCATGGGAATAGGCCGGAACAACAGTTCCTCCGCGTCCAACCGCACCGCCTGAATCTTCGCGTTCCCCGCCGCGTTGGCTTTGCCCATCAAGCCGCCCTCCATCAAGTCCGAACCCTCGGCGAGGTCGATCTCCCACATCTCCACGAGTGCGTCCAGCCGTTCCTTCGTGGAAACCTCGGTGGCGAACTTCTTGCCTTTCGCCTGATTGTAAAAAAAGAAATGTCAGTCTTGTATGGGCAGTCAGTCTGCGGAATGTGGTAAATGGGGAAATACTCACCACGAGCTCGTGAATCCGCCCGATGCCTTCGTACCGCTGCACCTCCTGGATGTCCCTCCACATCTTAAACGCGAGGCACTCCCCGGGGTTTTTCCCGAAACCCTTCGCCTGCGCGTCGTTCGCCGCGCGCATCTCCACCGAACGCACCAACTCTCTTGTTTGCTCCGGGTTGAACTCGTTGTCCACCACGAACTCGCAAAAAATAGCGCGCTTTTCCGCGGGCAGGTACTGGATGTGCGAAAGGTTCTCCGCGTTCCACTCGGGGTTGAAATAGTCGAGCTTTTCTTTCGGGAACCGCGGGTCGGTGACCAGTGATCCTCTGTGATTGTTACTCGAAAAAGGTCAGTCTCTTCCGTCTTAACGTATATCGCGATGTATGGACAACAGTCACCAGCTGAGAGATGAAACAGTGCATTTGTGATGTATCGTAGTGCTCTTCCTTTTAATGACGGCCGTGTCCTCAAACAGTCACGAACGGGGCTTGAAACAGGTAGTTTTGGGATTTGGGAAACGCGCAACACGTACCTGGACGCGGTCCACGTCGTCCAAAGGCTTTGTTCCTTGGGTTCCACGCCGGTTTCGTCGAAGATGTCATCCGGAGTGAACCCGTTCCGCATGAGTTTGGGGAACAGTGGTGCTAGTTCGAACCAGTTCCCGGCTCTTTGCCGCAACCGCAAAAAACTCATCTGGTCCGTTTCCTGTTGTAACTCGCTTTGGTCTAAATACTCGCTCGGCGGGCGGAACGGCGCGAAGGCTTCGCCTTCTTTCTTTTCGCTTCCCGGTTTCGGGGGGGCGTCGTACCCGCCAGGAAAGGACCCGGGTTTCATGCCTTCTCCCGGCCTGCCGCCCATAGGGTTGGAGTTCTTGTTCCCAGAGTTCGGGTTCCCGTACCCCGCGTCGAAGCCCTCCATGCCGGGGACGATCAGTTTCGACCCGGAGAAACCGCCGGGGCCGTTGGTGGGGGGAATGGAGGCGTCATCGGATGACGCCCGGGCAGGGGTCACGGTTCGTTTCTGTGTCGTGACCCGAACGTTCTTATTAGAGGCGCGGCGGCTACTGTTCAGCGCGCCGGCCGCGGGGGTGTAGCGCGCGGCGAGAGACGCGACGGATGCCATTGAGTCTGACGACGGGGCGAAACGTTCGCTTCACGAACGTGCGGGATTCGACTGCGCCGTGTAGGACACGCGGGTGGGTCAACCTTGGAAAAGGAGACACGTGCGGAGACGAAAAGACACCACGAGTAGTCGTGCGTGCGTTTCGGGAGCAACGAAAAGACGCGCGAGGAGGTGTGCGTGGTTGCAGAGGGGACCGCCGCTGCAGGCGCAATCACCGGCGGCTGCCAAGTGGATAAAAAAGTTACTCGTAAATCGTTGAATTTGGGCCCGCAAAAGGCCAACAGGCCGCAAGCACGCCTTTTTGCCGTCCATCGGTAAGACGGCGTTCGCGTCTCGCGCCCTTGTCAGGACGCGTGCGCGCCGACGGTAGGTCGAGTCGCTTCCGCCACACTTCACCGGAGAAGGATCGCCGACTTTCACGGTCGTTCGGTACTCGAAGTACCCGCTCGGTTCGTTCCAGTCGCAGAGACGGGAACAACTTGTGTCCGCCGCCAACTGTGTTGCGGGGTTCGTTCATCATGGAAGCCATCTCGCTTCGCCCGGGAGGCACCGCCACCGCGGGAACCTTCGCGAGCTTCGCGATGGGGTCACGGCCGCAGGTGCGTGCGCTACGCGGGTTACACTCAAGACGCGAGGGCGGCACCACCGACGGACAGGCTTTCGCCCCCAGGCGACCCCACGCGATTTCAACGCGAACAAACTCCAAACACGCTTTCGTGCGTTTACGCTGGCGGATCACGCAGACTGACTCTCCCCACCCACCCCTCCCCTCCCTCCCCACAAAAGGCCCCGTCCGAAACCAGCTCGAAAAAGCTCTCCTCCGAGGACGTGATCAAATACACCAAGGACTTCATTGCGCAGTTCCGTGAGGTACGTGTGGAACGCGAGGGCGCTTCGAACCGCCCCTACGGGGAGCGTGATCAAACACAAAACACGCATCAGGGCTTTGCAGTGCGCATATGCGCACTGGCAAGCCCTGGATTCGAAAAAAAACGATGATGGATTTCTCGTCATTCGCGACGACGTCGTATTCGCGACGACGTCGTATTCGCGACCGACAACAACCCTAACCCCCTCTACCCCACGCTACCCCACGCTACCCCCTGGCCACGGAAAATAGAAATTCACCGAGATGCCCGTCGAGCTCGCGAGCTCGCCCCTGGAAGTCGTGATCAACGACGTGAACGAGGAGAACTCGGTTGGCGAGGAAACCGCGGCGAGCCTTTGGGGAAAAAAGGAAGCGCAAGCGCTGGCGAGCGCTTCTTCGGACGGCGCGGCCGGCGCGGCGCCAACCGGGGGTGCGCAAAAGCAGGAGGACAAGGACTGGCACGCCAAGCCTACGAGTGACAACAAGGCCGGCGGCGCTGCTGCAGGAGGAGGCCAAGGGAAAGGCGGCCAACAGAAGGGGGGCGGCAAGGGCGGCGCCGGGCGCGTGGACCTCACGCCGCTTCCCGAAGGAAGCGAGGGCGCCGAGATCGTTCGGAGCGAAAACGCGTGGAGCCGGGGCGCCACGGATGACGTCTCTATTCAAACCACCAGGGCGATTAAAGGCATTTTGAACAAAATCACCCCCGAGAAGTTCGACCGCCTGATGGAACAGCTGTTGGAGTGCGGCATCGACAACGCCGCGACCCTTGCGGAGACGATTTCCATCGTGTTCGACAAAGCCATCTGGGAACCCGGGTTCTGCGGCATGTACGCTGATGTGTGCGTGCGCCTGTCCAAGGAGCTTCCCGAGTTCCCCTCAAACGACGGAGGCAAGCCGATTTCGTTCCGCAGGATTCTTCTAAACACGTGCCAGGAGGAGTTCGAAGGCGCGGGTAAAGCGAGGGACGATTTGCTCCGCATCGACGACGCGCGCGAGAAAATCAGCGCCACGAAAAAGGTGAAAATCCGAACCATGGGAAACATCAAGCTCATTGGCGAGTTGTTCAAAAAGAAAATGATCGCGGAGAAGATCCTTCACGCGTGTGTTACGGACTTGCTGGGCGCGCCGTCCAACTCGCCGCCGGAGGAGAACATCGAGGCGCTGTGCAACCTGTTGGTCACGGTGGGCAAGGAGATGGACGCGTCCCCGAAACTGCCGCGGCAGATGATGGAGATGTACTTCGCGCGACTTTTGGCGCTTTCGGAAAGCGAGCAGGTGGACTCCCGGGTGCGGTTTTTGTGCCGAGAAGTCATCGAGTTAAGGAAAGCACAGTGGGTCCCACGAGTCAAGAAACTGGAAGCGATGACCCTTTCCGAGATCCACGCGGAAGCCGCCGCCGCGCTCGGCATCTCCCCCGCGCAAACAGAAGAGATTCTGTTCCCCGAGGGCCCGGGGGACGGGTGGGAAGTCGTGGGTGGGAAGAGTAGTGGCGGCAAAAAGGGCTCATCGAACAACCTCACTGGGATGGGCGGGGGGAAGCAGTCCTCGCTTTCCGGCCCGTACGTCGCCGCCGCGCACACCGCCGCCATGCCCACCGAAAAGGAAAAGCTCAAGCGGGACGCGCAGCTGCGGGAAACCGCGCGGGAACGCGCGCTTGCGTCGCTTGCCGGGCCCGCCGCGAGCGCGGAGACCACCGACACGGAAGAGCCAATCGTTGCCGCCGCCGCCGCGTCCGGGTTATTCGACGCCGAGAAGGTTGAGGAGAAAACCAAGAGCTTGATCACGGAGTACATGCAGGTTTGCGATTTGAAGGAAGCGGTGCTTTGCGTCAAGGAGATCATGGCCGGGGCGAAGGACGCGGAGTGTTTGGCCGCCATGACCGCCACGATCGTCGCGCATGTGGTGGAGGTGTCCACCGAAAAAGCCACCGGGTTGCTCACCAAGCTGCTCGTGGCGTGTGTCAAGGAGTGCGGCGTCGTGTCCGGCGCGGTGCAGGGCGATTTGGACCAACAAATCGAGGCGCTTGAAGACATCGCGATTGACGTGCCGATGGCGCCCAAGCTTCTCGGGGGGATGCTGGCGCAGCTCGTCATCGAAGGCGCGCTCGACGTGACCGCGCTCGGGTCGTCCATCTGTAAGGTCGACGAAGGCGGCATGCCCACCCGCAGGGACTTCGCGGTGGCGACGCTGAAGGAACTGAAGGCCAAGGGAAAGATGCCCCTCGCGAAGTACGTGGAGCAAAGCGGCTTCGACGTGAAAGCCGCCCTGACCGGGGACGAGAAAATGGACGGGCCCCTCGGCGAGTTTCTGGAAAAGAGTGGATTGAAGGAACTGTGCTGATGTCCGGGTTTAGGGTTTAGGGCTAGGGTTCAGGGTTTAACCTAAACCCTAAAAGGCAGCGGGACGGGGGTCCGTGGAGCGGAAGACGGAAGGAAAGGAGGGGGAGAGACGGCGGGAACGCGCTGCGGTGATTTGTAATGCGACGCGCTCCGTTGGGTGAAATACATTCGCGCCCGAGGCGTTCGCGTCGTGCCATTTGGTTTTTTTTTTCTTCGAAACGAACACCGAGCGGACCACCGCAGCGAGACCTTTAAACATGTTGAGATTGGTCCGTACGTTACGTGACGCTTCTTCTTTCCAGGGTCGATCAGCCGGCCGCGCTCCGGTACTTTTCTTTCGTACCAGTACGGCGCTTAGTGTCGTCACCCGCCGAGCGCGAGCGCGACGCGTCGTTGCGATTTCGTCAAAACGCTTTGTGACAAAGAATGACTGACGACGACGTCACGGTGGGCAACACGATCGCGTCCATTCCACGCCACACAGGATCGCCACAGTTCCGGAACGCGCGTGTTTCCTGCCGTGCACGCGTGTTTCGCGTATGTCATCGCGTTTGCTGGCGCGAGCCGCCGCGGCCGCGGCCGCGGAGTCGTCGCGCCGCACGGCGTGCGCGTCCTCTTCGTCATCCACGTTCGGCACCGCAGTCTGCGCGGCAGAGGGTTTCGCACCATCATCGGGGTACCGGGCGTTCGCGTCCCAGGCGGCGCGCGTCGGCACAGGCGCGACTGCGAAGGCGGGCGTGCCGCCTTTTGCCACCGGTCACAAAGGAGTGTTCCGCGGTGCTGCTCACGGTTTCGGCGAGCCGCGTGCGATGTCCACCTCAAGCGGATCGGGAGGCCCGGTGGGATGGAAGTCGCTCGCCATGATGTGCGTATTTCCCATCACCACTCACCACGTATGGGTATTGACCCTGATTCAAAAACAAATGACCCTAATTCACTGGGGATTGACCCGGCGCCCATGGATACCCCAGAGTTCCGCCTCCCTGTTTGCGCATACCAGGCTGACAATTTCTTGTGACTCTCCAGGTCTGCCACCGGGTTCGGGGTTTTGTTTTTCTTCGACCGAGAGCGCCAACGCAGATTGGACTCGGTGAGGCAAGGCCCGGTTGGTGCTGGTAAGGCTTCTATCGGCGGGCCGTTTGAGTTGAAACTGGCGAACGAAAAAGGGCGACCTTTCAAAACAACCGAACTGCACGGCAAGTACGCGCTTTTGTATTTCGGCTTCACCATGTGTCCCGACATTTGCCCCGACGAGCTTGAGAAGATGGCGGAGTGCGTGGATATCGTCAACGGCGTTGTCGCGAAAGACAAAGGAGGTGTCGACAGAGGTGCGAAAGACGCCAGAGACAAAGCCGCCAAAGACAAAGACAAAGGTGCCAAAGACGCGAAAGACACGGATACGAAAGGAGACAAGGCATCAACGATCCATACCGAACCGAAGGAGGACTTGCTCGTTCCCGTGTTTATCAGCATCGACCCGTCGCGCGATACCGTGCAAAGAGTCGGCGAGTACGTGAAAGAGTTCCACCCGAAATTATTAGGATTAACGGGATCGGTGGAGGCGTGCAAAGCCGCGGCGAAACAGTACCGGGTGTATTACCACAAAACCGGCGACGAAGACGCGACGGATGATTATCTTGTTGACCACTCGATTATCATGTACCTGGTGGATAAAAAAGGCGAGTTCGTGACGTTTTACGGTAAAAACTACGAAGCCAAGGAAATGGCGAGCGCGATTCAGGAACAGATGAAAAGACTCGGGTAGGCACGAGTACGTGGCGGTTTTTTAAAGTGACTCCTGATCTGTTATTTACTTTACACTCCTGTTTAACCGAACGTTCTCAATAAGGGCAGCCGTTGGCTATCGCCCAGTTTGCCACCTCGAGATGCCCGTTCCTTTTCGAAGCTACGACCGTCAGCTCGTCCCACGGACACCCGTTCGCGCGCAACCACTGCACCACCTCGAGATGCCCGTTCGTTGCCGCCCCTTGACACGCATCTGCGTCCCACGGGCAGCCGGTCGCGTGCAACCACTGCAGCACCTCGAGCTGCCCGCCCATCGCCGCGTCCATGCACGTGCCTGCGTCCCACGGGCAGCCATTCGCGCGCGCCGACTGTAGCACCTCGAGGTGCCCACCCATCGCCGCCCACTCGCACGTGCCTACGTCCCACGGGCAGCCGTTCGCGCGCGCCCACTGCAGCACCTCGAGCTTCCCGCCGAACGCCGCTTTCGCGCACGTGTATTCGTTCCACGGGCAGCCGTTCGCGCGCGCCCACTGCAGCACCTCGAGGTGCCCTCCCTCTGCCGCCTTTGCGCACGTATTCGCCGCCCTCGCGCACGTATACCTGTCCCAAGGGCAGCCATTCGCGCGCGCCGACTGTAGCACCTCGAGGTGCCCTCCCTCCGCCGCCCTCGCGCTCGTCCACTCGTCCCACGGGCAGCCGTTCGCGCGCGCCCACTGCAGCGCCTCGAGGTGCCCGCCCGTCGCCGCCCGTGCGCACGTGTCTTGGTCCCACGGCCAGCCGTTCTCACGCAACAACTTCAACTCCTCGAGCTGTCCACTCCCCGCAGCTGCCGCACAAAGGTATTCTTGACACGACAGGCGACCTCCCCGTTGCAGGCGCTTCAGCGCGCTTAAGCATCCGAGTTCTAAGGCACGACGATCACGAAGCTCTTTAAACCGAAGCCCCGTCGCCGCCACCGCGTCGCGCATCGCGCGGCTCACCGCTGGGAGCCGAGCGAGGTCGGCGGGATCGTCGAAATGCTCAGATCTGAGAACGTGCGTGGCCACGAGGTGGTCGGGGAGGTCGGGGATGGCTTCTTGCGCGTCGGTAGGGCGCGCGTGAGTAGTGATGGTCGTCATATCACCGCTCGCGGCAGTCATGATGGTGTGCGCCGCGTCGGAAGACATGTGAAGGGAGTCGCGTGCGCGTTGTTGTGCGCGTTGTTGTGCGCGTCGTTGTGCGCGTCGTTCTCGAGGCTTCCGAGTTTTTGGCTTCCGGACTCACAATTTTCGAAGCTGATACTGTACGTACCACCTTACCGCGCACTACTAATAACTCTTCACTACCATCTCAACGACACAGCATTAACCCTCATGCCCCAGCGCCCGCGCCCCCGCGATGCGCTGTCGGTACTTCCCTTCCGATAGCTTCTTATCGCACCCGGATTGCATCGCCGGGTCGTGTTTGGATTGGCAAGACGCCATGGCGCGCAGCGCGGCGACGACATTTGGCAAAAGGCTTTTACCAATTATTTTTTTATCTCCAGCCATCTCCCTTCCACCCTCTCCACAAACAAAGTTCCCCTCAAGCACCTCCATCGCCCGCGCGCACGCCTCCGCGGTGAGCATACACCCGGGTTCGGGTTCGACGCGCAGTGTTTGTGACGGGGAATCGGATTTGTTTTCGTCTAATTCGTCGCTCGATGAATGAATTCCCAATTCGTTCACCCGCCGCAATCCGGGCGCGCGCGCGTTCGCCGCCGGGAGCTTGACCAGTTTCGTTCGTTTTGGAAGAAGCGGCACGGAAGCCGTGGCCATCTCCCGCGCCTGTCTCCAGGTTGAATCAAGCGCGATGAGGACGTACTTCGCGCCGCGCATCGCGCGAAACGCGTCTCTCAGTTCATTTTCCTTTCGCGTCGGGGGAAGGGGCGAGGTGAGCGTTTGCGTTTCGTATTTTTTTTCATCCGGAGGTATCGTCGCAGAGGCGTCCGAGGCGTTCCACCCGAGTCGTTTTCGGTACGTTTCGCGATCGACTCGCGGGCACACGTCGATGACCGCCTCCGCGTGCGTCGCGGGGTACAGCAGGTAAATCGGTACGTCGGGTGGGAGTTTCGTTTCGTTCGATACCGACGGCGACGACGACGCGCCGTCGTCGCCGTCGTTCGCGAACATCGCCAGAAACTCCTTCGGCGGGGTTCGTTTCGTTATCACCGCGCATCGTTCGTACGTCACGGGTAACATCCACCCCGTGGCCAACGACCGCCTCCTTTCGTTTGGGTGCGTTAACACGATCAGCGCTCCGTGTGTATCAAGTGGTGTGGGAGGTAAATGAACGCACGGACACGCGATCGTGGGGCGACCGCAGGTGTCGCACCGAACGCGGGTGGTGCGGGTTTCGGGGGGGGAGACATCGTCTGATGCCACGGACCCAATCGTCGCCGCAGTACTCTGGACACAAAGCTGCTGCCACAGGGACTCGAGGGTGTCACTGTCCGACATCGCGGTGGCTTTATCTCAACACAACTCAGTATTCCCATCGCCGTCGCGTGGATTCCGGCGCGCTGAGATGTGCGCCTCGGCGGACGTGCGGGTTTCGGGAAATATTTGAGAAAAACAACGCGACACGCCTCAATCTCGTTTTTGCACATCCGTGTCCCTCGGGGTACACGAGGCGTCACACTCGCCGTGCGCCCCGTGGTGCCTGCAATGCGCGACGGCGCGGTGGCGCGCGCGGGTGCGGCCGCGACGGCGAGGGCGACATGCGTGGACGGTTCCGTGAATGCTTCCGACGATGTCGTCGGAGAGGACGAGGCTTCGGATTCGGATTCGGAAACGCGACATCGCGTCGTCGTTCGTCACCATGTTCATCTTCCCGACGAAGTCGTCCAGCGCATTCTCCAAATCGTCCTTGAATCCACGGCAGGAAAGGGCGCGCATGTTCGGTGGAGCGTTGGCGGGCGGTTTCGGGTTCCTCTGCGGCGAGATAGGGGACGAGGCTCGGTTTCTCCTGAAGCCTTCAACGCGACGAGTCGATCAAATCGAACGTGTTCGGCGTCGTCACGTCCGATACGTGAAAAAAGTGAAAACACGAACGAACCTTTCGCCGTCGCGTCGTACCACCCGCGCGGCAGCCTGCGTTTGGTGAGTAAACAGTTCAAACACGTTATGGACACGCAATGCGCCACAATAGAAGCGCGCTCAGCGGTGGTGTTCGGGGACGACGCGCTTGTTGGTTTAGCGAACGCGCTGGCGTGGACAAATGAAGTGAAAAAACTCTCCCTGCAAGGCTCGCACCTCGCGGGCGGGGCGTTCGCGTTGACCGACGCGGGGCTAGGGAACGCCACGAACTTGTTACCGTCGCTGACGCACTTAGTAATAGACCGGACCGGTATGAATTGCGGTGACGTGTTTCGCGTGGCGAGTAAAATGCCGCACCTAAAGGAACTGCAAATCTCGGGAGACGGAACTTCCGCCTGGGACAAAAACGCAAATAAAACCAAAAAAATCTACCCCGAGCGATCATCGTCGACTGAGTATTTAGTCACCGAATCCACCACTGCAGATAGGTTCGATGCCGCGTTACTTACCCCTACTTCATTTGGAAACCCGTTCGACGCCGCGTTACTGCACGCGATGCCGTTCCGGGAACAATTCCCGGGGCTAGAGCCGTTCACGGGTTTGTTCGCGGACGGGCCGAAATCGTTGACCGGAGTGGAGATACGCGGCGTCCCTGACCTGTTTCAAAATCAATTAGGTTCTTTTGCAGAAGGCTTAATGAAAAGCACCCTCCTCGAAATGTGCGCCGCGCTTTCCAGGTGTACCAACCTCCGTGAGTTGGTCCTGGAGGACGTCGGCGCGAGTGACAAAATCGCGTGCGCTATTGCAAACGCGCTTCCGCAAACGCTGGAGGTGTTTACGATTGGCGGAGAAGAAGTCGGCCCTCGAACGGGCGCCGCGGTTGGAAAAGCGTTGGCCACGGACAAGAACCCGGCGCTGCGTTTGGTCTGCCTTCCTCGAGCCGCCGCGTTCGGCGCGGTCGCGGTGCTTGAGCTTGACAGGGCGTTCCGAAACAGGGCAGCGCAAGGGAGGGCACTGTGTTTGCGGCTGAATTCCGGGAGTCAACAAGATGGAATCGCGACGAACGGTGTCGCCGCCGTCGCTCGAAAAGTATTATCGCGATGGGCGGTTACGCACGACACAGAAAAAGAAAAACAAGAGCACCCAAGTGAACTTACCTTCTCCTCGGAGAACGTGACGCCGTCGAATTCGACTCGACAAGAGGTTACATCGCCGTCGACGCGAAACGAGGACACCGAAAGCCCCACCGATTCCGAGGTGGCCAAAGAAGTTCTCGCGCATCTCGCGACGCACGAGAGCGCAGTTTCCGAGGGCGACAAACTGGACATGACTGGGTGGTCGCCCAAACTGGACATGACTGGCTGGTCGCCGCAAACGGTGTACGCGGCGTGCGGGAAAGGCTCGTCGCGCTCCGTTCTGGTCGCCGCGCGCGGTTGGTTTGAGAAAATCGCAAAAGAAGATTCCCTGAAACAAACCGCGACTCGCGTTGCGGTGTGCGAGCGTTTCGCCGCGTTGGGGCTTTTGCTGGAGACTTCGTCGTCGTCGTGTCCGTCGTCGTTCGAAGAATTAGGACGAGTTAGGACGAAGGACGACGCGGCGTTCGCGCGAGTCGCGCTGGATATCGAAAAATTCAAAACCAACCTATCTATTGGGTTTGGCGAACTTCAAAATTCGCCGTTGCCTCGCGCGCTCGCGTCCGCTGCGCTTCCGGTCGCGCTGTTTTTAGCGGCGATCGCGGATGACGCGAGTTGCGGTCGCGGCGGCGAAGGGTCACCGATTCCAAATCTTCCCGACGCGATCATCGACCGGGTACACGCCGAGCTGTGTATCTTTCTCGTCGCGGTTGATATTTTCAGGGAGGACGTTGCCTGTCGAAACAACACGAACACCAACACGACACACGGTGACGGTTTTCTCGCATCAAACCGAGTTATCCACGAAACGAGTAACAACAAAGGCGACCCTTTTCTGAGTGACGCGTGTTACGCGAACGGCGGCGGTTGGGCGCTTCTCGAAGTCACGCGGCGGTACCTAGAAGGTGACGGGGACAAAATTGTCGCCCGCGCGATCGAACCCGCCTTTTCGCGGTTTCAATCGACACACGGAAACGGAAACCACCCCCCCGGGAAGGATTTCTCCGTGTCCGAGATCCTTTCGTGCCAGATGTTACCCCGTTGGATCGCCGGCGGGTTACAAGGGTCCTCAACCGACGCCGCCGTCGCCGCTGACTGCGCCGCGCTCGCGCTTAAACGACTCGCGAGCCACACAGTGAGTCTGGAGACTCGCGAGCTACGGCAACTGGCGCTGGTGCTGGCGTCCGCGGCGAAGCTGCTTCCCACGGAGGGAGGAGGGTTTCAATTGTCACGGTGTTCGCTACACGACGCCGTGTGTAAAGTTTTCGCGTCGCGCGAGTTCAAACCGCTGCTTCGTTCGTCGCCGTTCGACAACAAACGCCCGTACGAACTTGGGGTTCTTTCCTGGCCGCAGTGGCTTCACGCGGTGGGGGCGCCGCCGCCGATGGCCGTCTCTGTCGCGACGGCCACGGCGAGTAACCTCCTTGCGAAAGAAACGCAGTTTTTAACGCTAGAAGCGGAGTTAGCGTCCGTGAAAGCCAAGATGGACCGCCTCGCCCACGAGTGTCGGGTTTTGTCCGCTGACTTGCGCCTCTCCACGCAGTTCCACCGGGAACCCGCGAGGGCGCTTCTGTTACAGGCGCACCGGGCTTGCGGCTGGGCCGCCGTGGACGGCGAGCCAATGCGTTTGCCAAGGAGTTTAGGATACACCGCATCCCGCGCGCGCCAGACCGGGTTGTGGGGCCGACCGTGCGTGGGTCACCGCCCTTCGCGAATCGCGGAAACGTATCGATCGAATTTCAGCACAACGCGCAAAACACGCGCTCCGGTTGATGGTTGGAGGGAAAAAACAATCGCGTTACTGGACCAGCTGTTTCGCCACTGCGAAGCGTCCGCGCCGTTCGTCGCGGTGACGAGTAATGAACACGACGACCAAGGCGGCACGAAAGGTTACGCCAAAGTCAACGACGCGCAAGACACGTCTTGCGTGTTTCACACGCAGTGGGAACGGAGGGCCGCGGCGGCGATGCTGGCGTGGTACGTGGATACGGTGGGTACGGTAGATGTACCTACTGTGGATAAATCGCTCAGTACCGTAGATGTACCTACTGTGGATAAATCGCTCAGTACCGTAGATGTACCTACTGTGGATAAATCGCTCAGTACCGTAGATGTACCTACTGTAGATACATCGCTCAGTACCGTAGATGTACCTACGGTAGATAAATCGCTCGGTACGTCCCACGACCAACTCGCGAACGTGCTTCGCGTGCTCGGCGTTCGCGACGGCACGAACGAGCGCGAGATCCGGTCCGCCCTACACGACGCCGAGCGGCTTCCCGTGGGGGCGATGCTACGGCTGCGACGAGAGGCGACCGGGACGAGGGTCGGCGTTAGTGCCAGGTCGGGTCCCAGGTCGTTCGAACGGGAGGTAACCCTGGACAAATCGGCGCGATGGAACTTGCTGCTGGACGACGAAGGAGAGTAGGATGCGGTAGCACCTGTTGGTGTGTCTGTAAACACGCGAGAAAATTAGCCTAAATCAACAATCCGCCTTGGAACTGCTGCCCGTTGACCTGATGACTACGACTCGCGTGCGTCGCAGCACTGAGCAGCGCTCTGCCACCCCCGCTCGCGGTTGCTGAGGACAACCGCGGGCGCGATGGCGGCTGCGGAGGGGGATGTGACGGGTGAGGTACGTGACCGTTTCGCGGTGCACCGGCGACGTCGTGCCTCGTTCGCGCGCGTCCCATTGTCGGCATCCTTCGACCGATTCCTCGCCATCCGCATTTGGCATCGATCGGGCTCCCTCGTACCGTGTCTTCACCCGGATGACTCGGCCGTCTTGACCTACCCCCCAAGAAAGATACACGTCTCACACGTCACGGTGTGTCACTCGCGTACTTATCACGTCTCGCTGACCTCACGTCCTTCCCGTACCTCGTGGACCGTTTAGCCTCCCCCCCCTCCCTCGTTCGACGTTGATTGGCGAACGCAAGCGGTTTTCGTGGAGGCCGGGTGTCCGGGCGTGGACGCGGCCGCGGTTTGTACCGCGCTTGTTGGTTTATCGCAAGCACAAGATGCGAAACCGTTGGTCGTGGATACCCAGCCGTTACTGTTCGCGCAACTGTCCCACGACGACCTGAACAAAGCCGCGTCTGCGGCGGAGGAGGGGAGCCTTTTACACGAAGCGCTTGTTTTAATCACGAAAGCGCGGGAAGATCACGTGGTGTCCGAGGACAGCGACAAAGCTCCGGAGTTTTTCGCACCCACCACCCTAATCGCGAACCTGTTCAACGCGTTTGCGGAGACGGACAAGCAGTCGTACGTTGTTGATTTGACCACTAAGCGCACTGCCGCTTTCGACGCCGCGACCGCCGCGTTTGAAGAAGCTTCGGCGCACGTTGACGAAGCGCAAGCTTCGGTAACGTCGGCTGTCGAAACGCACGAACTAAAACTCGAGGAACACCGGGTTTTAATGGAACAGTGGGACGAGGGGGATGACACGGACGACGGCCCCGGGCCCGGGCCGGATTACGAGTTAGTTGTAACGGCGATTGATGCGTTGAACTCGGCGAAGGCCGGAAGGACGGCGGCGCGAAGAGCGGTGGCGACGGCTCAAAAACAACGCGCCGCGCCCGCGGAGTGCGCCAAGACGTATTTGCTGGCCGAGGATTTCTTCACCGGGTGCGACGGCCAGGAGGTCACGGCGGATAACCAAGTCGCTCGCCTGGCCGCGCTGGCCTTCGCGGGGCTTCCCGTACGCGCGGTGGTGAACGTGGCGCGACAAAGGGTGGTTCGCGCGGAGGATGAAAATGCAAATGACGCCGGTGACGAAACCGCGCAAGGCGAGGCACCATTGACCGCGCTTACACAAGCCGTTCCGGAGGACGACGACGATTTTCCGCCGATAACCGCGGCGCTGAGGGTGGCGCACGAAACGTGTGTCACGAAGTTCAACGATTTCGACGCCCCCGCGTTCAGACTCGCGAGCGCGCCGCTTGAGTTTGTTCGGTCCGAGTCCGGGGTCGTTCCGGATGCGCCTTTTTTGGCGAAACTTTTAGCGGTGAAATGCGGCGTCCTTTGTTTAGCGTCGGCGGAGTACCAAAACTGGAGTGATACCTCCGATATCGTCCGCGTGCCGGACGATTTCGTCAAGAGTGTCACCGCGGAACTACGCAGCGACGCTAAGGAAGACCCTACGGACGAAGAAGCCGGGGAGGAAACCACCAACTCCGACGCGCTAAATGCGGCGGAAAAAATCACCACCCAAACCCCAAAACCAAAAAACCAAATGGACCTCGTGGAGCACCGCGTTTACGACCAGGCCCTCGCTGGCGTGCCGCACACGCGCGTTTCCGTCGCCGTGGTCCTGGACGCGATGCTCCGCGAGGTTTGCGCCAGCGCGTGTGACCCGGAGGATGTCACTGCCGCGTCCGACGCGGCGGCGGCGGCCGCGGCGGCGCTTTTCGTCACCGCGGCGCTCGCTATGACCAAGCAGTCACAGATTCCGTCCCACGTCACCAACGCTTTCGCCACGACGACGTCCCGGTCCCAGTTCGGCTTCGGAACCTCCAATCTTGGTGACACGGTTTCGTCGTCCGTGTTTGGCGGGTACAACACGCACCCCGACCCGGGCGGTACTTTCCGGGAATTACCCAGCACTTTTCAGTCTGGGACAAACGTCAACGGTAAGTCCTTCAGGCCGGGCACCTCGAAGGGGTTCGACCCTTTGTTCCCGGATGAAGGTAATGATGGAGATGGAGACGACGAGTCCTATCCTATGGACAATCAGTCGCGAGGCGTGACGCTTGTTCCACACGGCGACGCCGCAAACGTTTTGCGGTCGCGGTACGCAACCGGGGGAGTCGGGGTTTCGTCAACGGGAAATTGTTCCAGGTTAGTGACCCGGAGTGACCCGGATGCGGTGGAGCTTAGGATGTCTTCCCTTTTGTTCGCCCCAGGAATCCACCGGAACGGCATGCCGGACGAACCGACACTTGACGACGACCAACGCGGGGCGAGGAAAACCGCGCTGGCGTCGTTTCTTGGTAAACCGGGCGGGGACCCGGAGTACGGCTCTTTCCACGGGTCCTCTGTCCAACAGAAATCGGTATCCTTTGGATCTCATAATCACGTTGATTTGCATTTACACGACCCGAAAATGTCGTTAGCGCACGCGGAACGCCGGGAGCTGATGCAGCGCGTGGCGGACGAAACCCTGCCCCTCGGCGTGTTTTCCGATCACGGCGACGAAGTGCGGCATCGGCGGCTTTGGGAACCGCTGACGCGAGCCGCGTACGCCAATTCCATCAACGCCGCTTTGAGTTCTTTCGGAACCCAAAACGTCACCTCGAAGTACTTCGCACCGGAAGACGCGCTTCTTGTTACCTGCCACGCGGCGCCTCATTTTGAACAAATGTGCGACTACTCTGTCAACCCCGCGACGCCTTGGAGCGAGTTTTTTGGTGCGTGGGAAAACGGGTTCGAAACCGTTTTGGAAACCCGAGTCGCGCGGGATTTGAAATTGGCGAAACAACAGAAACAGTTTCAAGACGAAGACGAGCGGCGTCTTGAAACCGAGGAAAGCGAACTCAACTCTTTGCCTGATGATTTAAGAGAGGCTGAGTTGCTAAAAATGGAGGCTGATAAAAAGCTGGCGGAGGAGGCGCGACGCGCGGCGGAGGACGAGGAAGCCGCTGATTGGGTTTGGGACGGCGACGCGAGCGACGACGACGACGCGACGCCTGATGATACCGAAATTGATGACTCAAAAGACACTGACCTTGATGGCCGCAAGTGGGTAACGGACCCCAGCAATAAAAAAACCGCGCGCAGGGTTCGAACCGCGGTCGTGCGCTTGCCCCGCGTTTCCTACGCCGTTTTGAAGGAGGTCGGTACGTGTCGCGGCGAGACGAATCGGTTGTTCCCCGCGCTCGCCGAGTCCGTCGTCGCGGTGTCTCTCGACGGCGGAATCGACGTGGTGGTGGCTGGTGTGAGGCTTGGCTTGCGAACGGTCACCACGAGGCCACACCTTCCCGCCGGTTCACATCCGGGACACAAGGAACACCGAATCGTCCTGTCCCTGGTGGACAGGCCGGGCGCGTGCGTGGTGGTGGGGCGGGCGCCCGCTGATTCGAAGCCGGCGCCGGTCGAAAAAGAAGAAGGCGAAGAGGACGAGGGAACCGAAAAGGTTGCGCCCGAAGAGACCACAGAAGGTGATGCGGAAAAAGAAGAAGAAACACCAGCAGAACCCCCCGCGCCAAAAACAAAACCCGTGTTCGTGCAGTACACCTGCGAGTCAGGCTTGTGCGTTTCGGTGACGAGCGACCGCGTGGTTTGCCAGACCCGCGCCGACGCAAACGCAAACGCAAACGCGACGGGATCGGGAAACGTCCCGTCGAGTTTGAAGAAATCGCTGGCCGCGCACGAAACGTGCCGTGCAATTTTGCCCGACGGCACCACGGTTACGCACTCCGCGTTCGGGACGACCATTCTGGGCGTGGACGGCAACACTTCAACACGGGCAAATGACACGTACTCGTGGATAGGGACGAACTCGCGCGGGATCCGCTGGGAACAGGCGGATTCGTTTGTGTTCCAACCGCCGCCGGCGCCGGAGGAAGGCGCGACTGAAACTGAAACTGTCGAAGGTGACACGCACGCGGAAGAGGTTGATCCTGATCAAACACCAACACCAACCCGCGGAGATATCATCACCCCGTATCCCACGTTTGTAGTTCCGGTGGAACAAGCCACGGTGATCGATCCCGAAACCCGCGCCGTCGTGACGTCGCGCGCGGACCTGACCCTGGTGGTGGCGCACCCCGAGTTTGAGGACAACGCGTCACACAAAGGATCTAAGGGTGACTTTAAACAGGATGACTCTGCTCCCAACCGAAATACGAAAACCTTGGTCGTGCACGCGGACGGCACGCGGGTGTGCCGCGACGCGCGCGCGGGGTGCGACTGGCGCGTGGAGAAGGACGGGTTCGCACCGACGCAGTCCTCGAGTGACACGAACACAATCGACGTCGACCTGGGGGACGCTGTGGCGTCCGTTGATTACGACGGCGTGTGCTCGCTTAACCTCGGCGCGTACGGCGCGCTTTGCATTGACGTGTCTGGGCTTGTGGTTTTCGTGGCCGGCAACGGGGTTGGGCTTGACGCGACGAGCGCCGCGCGGCGGGCGCTGATTGCGGCGACTACGCCGGAGGGCGAACTCGCCCAGTGCGCCTCGTCCACGATCGACTATGGCGACCCCGACATGGACAACGCGTTCGTGTTTGACCTCGGCCGAGGCGCGGTTCGGTTCGTGGACCACGCCGCGCGCCGCGCGGAAATCGGTATCGGTGACGGTCCCCGCGGCCGGAAGGCGGTGGCGAGCGAAGCGTCCGCGGCGGTTTTCGAGTTGGGACCGTCAATCAGCGAAGCGCGGCTAGGCGAAGACGGTGTCGACGGTGAAACAACACAGCACGCCGCGGCCACGCCCGCGCAGTTCGTGGTCACCGCGAAAGGCGGGTTTCGCGGCGCGTGCGCGTTTCACGAGCTCGACCCGCGGTCTCCACCAACACCGACGCCCGAAGCGGGGGGCGGTGAAGTGCACAGGGAAGAGACCGACGCCGTGGCTTCGGAACCGCCTGCGTCTGAAAAGCCCGCCGCCGAAGTCCCGCCGTCCCCGGCGAAATCGCAAGTCGCCCCCGAGCCCTCAGGCACGACGAGCACCACGGTTGTTGGCGAGCACTCACAACTGTCCATATTCACCCCGATGACCCCCGCGGCGCCAATCAAAGCCCCCCTCGTTTCCCCGCGCGTTTTCGTGGCGTACCCCGACCAGGACGAGTACTTTGAGGTTTTGAGTTTTGCAAGTTTTGCGAAATACAGGTACGTGCAGGGGCTTTCCCAAATCCAAACACTGTTTACTGCCCCTGCGTGACTGTTTGAGTGGTACTGGCAACTCTTACAAATAAATCACACGTAGACTGTGTACTGCCCTTGGTCGACGGCCACTACGTTCCGTAACATTTACCAACACTGGCAACTGTACGAACCCATACTCAAGACTGACACTTTCTTTTATTTGTATCAGGGCCGAGCGAGCTTCCGATACAGAGTGCTCCGTCGTTACCACCCCCGTGGTCGGGGTGGAGTCCGGGTCAGGCGCGGTGGCGCATACGTTCTTAACGCCGTTGCGGGTCGGGTACGTTCTGCCGGCGCCGGTGGCGGTGCCCGTGGGTGAAAAAAAAACGAGCGCTCCGGGCCTGACAGGAACGGTTCGCGCGGTGCCATCCTTGAAAGTTCCCTCGGTGCCGAGGTTCCCGGAAGCGCCACGCACGCTTATCATGCCGCGCATCGCGTCCGTGGACCAAGGCAGGGTTGGACGCGGCGACGTGTCTGGTGCTGGGAGTAACGCGAGGACCACCACAGCAACCACCGGGAATTCCTTCGCCTCACCCGCGGAATCCGCCAGCCTCAATTTCGTGTTCCGGCAGGTAATAGAGTACCCCGCGTTACCTTCCACCACGCTCGCGGTTCTGGACAAAGCCTTGCGTGACCAAGCGGATTCCTTCGAAGAGGACGTTCGCGTGAAACCAGAGTCGTACCTTCTTCGGGATCTCCGATCCGACGCGTTTCTGGTGGCGGAGCAGAATCTGGCGGACCGGGTGATCGCCGCGCGGCGAAGGTACGTATTGCATTTCCCAAATCCAACGACTGCTTGCCGATACAAGACTGACGCTTTCTTTTATTCATCTCAGCGCGAACGCGGTGTATCACGAAAAGCGAAACGCCGAGTTAGAGTTAGAGGCGGATGAACACGCGCGTCTCGCGGAAGAGGCTTTAGATTTGGGAGTTTTGACCTTGGCGAACGAGCCGGCCGTCGCGCCGGTCGGGAAGGCGCCACACGCTCGGCAAAAGCCAACCTTCCCTCCGTGTTCGTTTTTCCAAGTCGAGGAGGGACGCGAAGCGCTGCGGGCGATTGGCACGGGAAAGGCTTCTTCGTTTGGCGCGGGTTTTGGTGCTTATAGCGCTACCGCTGACCGCGCCGAAACCCGAAGCCCGCGTGCACACACGCTTCCCCCGCCCGCCCAAACGAGAAGCTCGTCGCGATTCGTTGACCCGCTTCCAAACGAGGTGAAGCTCGCGGACGCGGAACCGCCGCCGGTCGCGACGACGCACGCGACACACCGTGACCGCTGGGACGACGAAGCGATTGATTCACGGGACTACTACGACGAGTTACGAAACACCGCCGAGTTACGAAACAATCGCGACGCAAGGGAGCACGAGTATGCCACTCGCGACGCCGCATGGGACGGCCACGACGAGTTACCCCTCGATACTCGCGACGCAAGGGACCGGGAGTACCACGCTTCCTTTCCCACCGGCGCCGCGACGCTCTCGCCGAAAACGTTTCGCGGCGGCGATTTCAGCGGCGACCGCACGTTTCGCACGGCGCACCGGGTCGATTTTACCGGCCGCGCGCGGAGCACAACCCTCGCGCCGAAACGGTACTACGCCGAGAAAGGTACGTGTTGGGTCTTTCCCAGATCCCGCTGACTGTTTTACCGAAGCTGGTGACTGTTGTCCATACATCGAGATGTACAATGCTGACACTTTTCTGGCAAAACTTCAAAGCGCATTTCGTGCGAAACGTGCGGCACGAAGAAACCGAGGGCAACGCGCGGCGGCGGTTACGCACGAGCAGCGTGGCGTTGTCCGAAACGCGGCGGCTGGAGAAGATGCGCGGGCAAAACGGTTTTGACACAAACGACCCCGGGCCTGCCGCGCAGTTTGAACTCAGCCCAGCGCACGTGGTAGGGGCCTTTCCCACCCACCACGTTCCGCCTTCGCGATTGCCCATACTCGTCCTTCCGAAGGGACGGTTATTACCTGTGACTGTTTACGTAATACTCGTCACGACCGACTGACACTTTCGGCTTTTATCGCATCAGCACTTCGGTCGGGTTTTGCCAAACGTCGCGGTGAAGCGCCGGGTTTTGCTCACGAACGTTTCCAGCGACTTAGGCCGGTTCACGGTACGGCAACCGGCCGCATCTTCGCCGTTCACGGTGGAGCACGCCCCCGGGATGGTCGTCCCAGGCCTCGCCGCGTCCTTGCGAGTCGTTTGCCACGCCACCCGACCGGGCGAGTACGTAGGGGAGGCCGCCATACTCACCGAAAAACAAGTCTTCGTGTTGTCGCTCTCGGCGGTTGTCGTGGGGCGGGGGGAAACGGAAAACGTGCCGAGCAGTTAGTCTACGCGTGGCCCGAGTGCCCGGGGTTGGGGGTTATGGTTTGCGCTGGCCTCTTGTCGTGACGCGCCGCAATCGTTATTATTATTTTTTCTTACATACGCACGTCGAGCGGATAGTATCCCCCGTCACAAAACATGATACAAAACATTTCACAGTTCAAACACGCACCTTCACCAACCCAACCCCAGCCCTACTTCATCCAGATCTGCACCGAGCCGTAGTTGCCCATCCAGCTCCCACCCGCGAAGCCGCTGTTTGTCGAGCCGCCGCAATACTCGGCGTTCGTCCCCAACCCGCTGTTGACGTCGGCGGTGCCGTCGTTGGCTTGGAACCCAAACATCATCGGCTTAGCGCACGCGTTAGCCAAATCACGGTCCAGGCCTACGTCCTGGTTTGCGCCGCTTCCGCCTCGATGAAACATGGGGTTGTTTGACCGGTCTTGGCCGAAGGTGGATCTCCAAACTGGGTACGACGAATTCCACGACATCGCGCTTGTGGTGGTGAACATGAGATTGGCCGGCGTGTCTGCCGGCGAGCCAAAGTCAAACTCGAAGGATCGGAATTTGCCGTCGGCGTTGCGGCCGCTGAAACCTCCAGCCACGACTAAAACGCGCGATGCCAAATCGTAAGACGCGAACGCGGCAGATTTGGCGAACGTGCCAAACTCCGGGGTCAGCAAATTGTGCGCGTCGAATTCGTCGGAAGCCGTCCACCGAGCATCCCCGTACGGAATATTATCCGCCCCGATCCCGCGCATGACGAGCATCCACCCCCCGTTGGTCATGTCGCAGTACACCTCCTTCGCGCCGACACCACCCTGGATTTTGATCCAGTACACGCCGCTTTGGGAGTTCGGGTACGCGGCGAGAATAGTGGACGCGCTCGCGGCGGGTTTGTCTGCACTTTGCCCCGGGGGTTGAATACTGCATGTGTCGTCGACGTATCCCCTGCGTTTCATCGCCTCCTGGCAGCACGTGCACTCGGGAAGTTCAGTGCCGTTCGTAGTGTTCGCCGTGGCGCGCACGGGGGTCACAGTGCCCACGACAAAGAACACGGCGACGATCAGAACCCTCAACACGCGCAGGCGAGGCATGTGGCCCATGTGGTGCGTCCCCACGTTCGGCGGGGGCCGTCCCGCGCGACGTTCCGAGTATGACCGCGCGGAATGCAATGAGGCGAGGGTCACGAGCCGCAATGCGAGGCGGTGACACGAACACGCGTGCCACGAACGCGTCACTGCGCGGGTGATGCGCGAGGAGCTATGTCAACCAGCGCACGCGCCCGCATGTGTGCTTGAGAATAAAACTCAAGACCTTTCTCTAAAAAAAACGGAACACGTGGCACCTAACTTTCTGTTTTTCATATTTCCAATTTCTCCGCTTCGTCTCAACTCTCGCTTTGAACGTTCAAACGCCTTTTTGTTGCGTCTGACAATCAACGGCATCACACAAAGTGGCCCGCACTGGTACTCGTACATTACTACCACTACTACTAAAGCAACACATCCGTCTATTATTACGGTCCGTACCCGTACCCGATCACTTCCCGCCGACGAATCGTTTCAGAAATCGGTCAACCGCGACGGCGACGGCGCGTGGGTTGTCTTCGTGAATCGCGTGTCCGGTGTTCGGCACCACGACGAGCTGAAACAGGCCGGTCATCTGCGCGATGGTCAACTCAGTGTCCAGGCGGTCCGTCTGCGCCACCACCAAAAGCTTGGGCAGTTTCGGGTTCGAAAGGAACACCGAGGAAAGACCGGAGAACCACCCGTTCCAGTACTTTGCGGTGGCTCCGATTTCGGTGCGCCACACGTAGTACTTATCGGGATTTGTTTCAACAAGCACCAAACGCGACGGCGTGGAAACTTGCGCGGAGGTTACGTTACTCGTGACCCCGGCTTTGAGACTCCACTCAATCGCGCTTTTGATTGTTCCGAACGATTTTGGAATTTTGGAAACCGCCAGTTCCGCCGCCGGTAACGACGCAACCGCGGTACCCTCCACCACGTCCACCACCACGACGCCGGCGAGAACGAATTGGTTTTGGTCTGGATCTGCGCGTAAAGAGGTAACAGTAGACTTTGTCTCTTGAGTAATGTCCGAGTCATTCTCCCTACCCTCCGACTCAAACAAACTCGCCGCCCGCGCCGCGACCGCGCCGCCCATGCTGTGCCCGACGAACACCACGTTTACCGGGCGGCGCGGTTCTGTGGGGTTATTTCTTGAGTTACTTCTTGCGTCGTTTTGGTACGCACCAGCACTAAGACGAGTGCGGGTAGCACTAGTGCTAGTAGCACCCGCACCAGCACCAGTACCGGCACCCGTACTCGAAACGGAACACACTCGCAACAACTCTTTCGTGACGTCCAAAACGTCCCGCGCTAATCGGTGGGCGGAGAAATTGACCGAGTCGTTTTTGTTTTTTTCTGAATCCCCCGAGTAGTTCTGTTCCGCGTTCCCGCAGCTCTTCCCGTGGCCTCGCGCGTCGAACGCGGCGAGAAGGGTTTCGTTACCGAGACGACACGCAAGTGCATCCACACACACGGCCCAGGACAAACCCGTGTACCCGCATCCGTGCGCGAACAGCACGAGCGTTTTGATTGGCGCGCGGTTTTTTGTGTTTGCTGGGCTTGTTTCCGGTGCACCACCCGAAGCATTGTCAACTTCTTCGCCCCCGCGTCGGGTGTACACCCGGAACGAGTCTTTGTTTTCGGTTTGCAAATCAAACTTGTGTTTGAAGTACGTGCGCCACCCAACCGGTGCGTCCGCTTTCCCGGTGACTCCAGTGCCGCGTGTTGTGTCGAGTGTGGAAGGTACCGACCCGGGTGCCGACCTGTCAACTGAAGCCTCACCGAATCTGGGGGCCGGGGGAGGCATGGTTTCGGGAGGAGTCGTGACTCGTCGAACGTGTGTCCCATCCATCGCTCCAGACCTCTCACCGCGAACCCTCAGCGATGGGTGAGGCACACCAGCCCACGGTGCGTGCGTCCACCCCGGGTTCGGGTCCGCGCCGACACGGGGCGGCGGAGGGTCCATCGGGGGTGACGCGAGGACTGAGAGAAATGAATGAGCCGAACAACAACAAGAACTCTGCCGAGAAAAAGAAGTGGGCGTCACAACCCGAGACACGGCAGGCGATGACCCTGGAAGAGCCGCGTTCGGTCCGGCTTTGTCACGGGACGTGATGGGAGAGAAACGGTGTGCTCATGGCAATGTTAAGTCGAAATGCGCGGAGTGCGACGGCTGTGCGCACGGCAAGCGGAAACGCGACTGCGTGACGTGCACCCTTGCCCGCACGGCAAACGGAAACGCGCCTGCGCGCAATGCACCCCGTGTCCGCACGGCAAGGTGAAAGAGCGCTGCGTGCAATGCACCCCGTGCCCCCACGGCAAGTTGAAAAGGTACTGCGTGGCGTGCAAGCCGTGTCCGCACGGCAACGTGAAAGGCGGCTGCTCCCGATGTACCCCCTGCCCCCACGGCAAGAAGAAAAGCGACTGCCCGGAGTGCAACCCGTGTCCGCACGGCAAGGTGCGACTTGTGTGCGCGCAGTGCACCCCGTGCCCCCACGGCAGGGTGAAAAACAGCTGCCACGAGTGCGACCCGTGTCCCCACGGGTTCCGGCGAAGCAACTGCCGTACGTGCGTTCCATGCGTTCACGGCAGGGTGGGATACGACTGCACGGAGTGCAACCTGTGTCCGCACAGCAAGCGCAAAAGAAGCTGCGCGAAGTGCACCCCCTGCCCTCACGGCAAGCTGCAACAGAACTGCGCGGTGTGCGCGGCGTGCGCGCACGGCAGGGCGAAAGGAAACTGCGGAACGTGTCAGGCAAATCGCGACGCGGCGAAGAGGTTGTGAAGTGGCACAAAGCAACGCGTATTGAGTCACGTTGTACACACGCGGCTGCCGAGGAAGGGTTGCCTCTACACGGCGGTACGAAACAGGAGACGTGAAATATTCTCAACACGCGCACGGTTTCGTCGTGTTTCGACAACGCACCGGTCTTACTTTTAACTAGACTAGATACCACATTTGGGTATTCCCGCGACTTTCGCAGTACTACGTGTGACTACTTGTAAATACGTGGTGTGTATGACGTACGCTACGTAGCATGTATGATACAGCAACTCAAGACACATCAATTCCGACACCTTCGAAACTCTTGCACTCTTCTCAGTTGGCCAAATTTTGAGTCGTTCTCCCCAAAGTCTCGGCAACCGCGTTCATTTCCTCGCGCCCGGAGCGCTGTTCCCCTCAGCCGTCGCCATGGTCGCCGTGAAAGCGGCCGCTGGAAAGCAGGTCAGCGCGCAGCCGGGAAGCGCGGGTTCCAACCCGTTCTCCACAGTGAACGTCTCGCCGTTTTTGTGGTGCGTGCCTAGGAGGAGGGTAACGCGCGTCGTCGTCCATCCCGAGTTTTTCCCCTCATCGCTCCCAACCAAAAGCGCTTTTAACGACACGTGTGCAGGTTTCAGATCGTCGTGGCTACGGGGGTTCGGTGATGGACCGGGCCCCGCGGATTCCACGACGGAAGGACACGCGGCACGGGAATCAGGGGGGCAACGCGCGTGGAGACGCACGTCTATCTGTCACGCCCGAACCGTGTCCCCACCGCGCTCCACGACCGGGCCCCAACTCGCGCGAGCCGAGCCCTTTTCCGCAACGCTCCGTTGTTCCTTTCAATCGGGGGTTGATTGCACTGATTAAAAAGATTGTCCTCGAGCGCACGCAAGCGACCGTGTGGAACACAACTAACCTCTTAATACCCTTAACTCCACCGCGTCACAGGAAAACCTGGAACCTAGTAAGCGACCCGAACACGGATCACATCGTTTCCTGGACCGCGGACGGCCGGACGTTCACGGTGTGGAACCCGGACATGATGGAGAAAGAACAGGTTCGTGAATTTACCAAATCCTGACACACTGTTTATCGGCCCTACGTGACGTGTTGATCGCCCCGCGCGACTGTTCACGGAGTGCGTCACTGGTAACAATCACAGCGTACTCGCGGCTGTGTCCCAAATACATCCCCCCGTGCGCTGTTTACCGCCCAGGGGGACGAACGCAGTACGTCACGTACCCTTCACCGGCGTACCGGTACCTGTCCCCGAACCCTCACTCGAGGAGACTAAATACTCACTGACCCGGGATTTTTAACCCACCCTCGCAGCTTCCGAACACGTTTAAGCACAGCAACTTCGCCAGTTTCGTGCGGCAGCTGAACAACTACGGGTTCAGGAAGTGCCACAGCGACCGGTTCGAGTTCGGGGTGGAGGGGTTCGAGCTGGGGAAACCGGAACTGCTCACCACGCTGAAGCGACACGACGCGCCGCGGAGTAAGAAGGGTTCGGGGTGCGTATTTCCCCCTCACCACATTCCGCCTCCCTGATTGCCCATACTCGTACCAGAAGGGACGTCTTACCTCTGCCCTGACTGTTTGTCCATACATCGCGATATTCAAGACTGACATTTATTTTTTTACAATCAGCTCGGGTACCGCGAACGGCGCCGGGCCGTCCGGCGCGGCGAAGGTTTCCGGAGGGAAGACGACGAGTAAAGACCCACACGTGGCCAAAACCACTGCTAACTTTTCCGGGAACCTACTGCCTAACGGTAGCACGGGGGGGCTTCACAATGCCGGCCATGCGTCGTACCAAACTCGCCGCGAGGGGTCGCCGTCGCGCGGCGCGCAGTCGCTTGAACTGGGGTAAGTATTTCCCAATCACCACATTCCTCCGACTGATTGCCCATACAAGACTGACATTTATTTTTTTACAATCAGGGCGTACGGCGGGGTGACGTCCGAGGTTGAGCAGTTGAAACGGGACCGGCTGTTGCTTTTGAAAGAGGTGATGCGTTTGCGGGAGGAACAGAACACGACCGCGGACGAGGTCCGGCGTCTGTCGTCAAGGCTGACGTCCACGGAACAGTTCCAAACAACGATGATGGGGTTCGTGGAGCAGGTCCGGGAAAGCGGAGGTACGGCCCCGCGCGTTTCCCAAATCAAAAGCCTCCACGTTTTACCTCTAACGCTGGTGACTGTTCGGACCGATTACGGTGACTGTTGACCAGGCCATCTTCCAATACACGCCCAACACGGGACTGACACTTTGTTTTACCTATCCCAAGGCAACCTCTCCAACCTTTCCTTCGACGGGTTCGGCGCGATGGGGATGGACTTGAGCGAGGTTGTGGTACGTACCGCGCGTTTCCCAAATCAAAAGCCTCCTTGTTTGTTTTCCCATACTCGTCCTGCGAAGGGAGCATTACCTCTGCCGATTGGGGAGCCCGTAGCTACGCACACACGCGGCCTTACAAGACTGACACTTTCTTGACAACGATCGCAGCAAAACGGCCGCGGCAACGCTCCCACCGGCGGTGCGCCGCGGAAACGACGACAGATGTACCTTCCCTCCGTGCCGGTCACGAACGCGGTCGTGGCGTCGGGTGGCGGGGACACCGAGATGCGTTTGGCGAGTGGGTACGGTGCACCAACGAATAGTAGTTACGTCTCCCCGGGGGCCGCCGGTTCGAACCCTGGGGGGTACGGTTCGAACTCTCATCACCACCACCAAACTCCGCACTCCACGTCCCTGGCGGATCGGTTCCAGGAGATTGAGGATGACGAGACTTTGGACGACGGCGGCGACGGCGACGACGACGCCCTGGCGCACCAGATGTTCGGCCCCCTGTCTCCGAACCCGCGCGCCGCGATTCAGCTCCCGGAACACGAAGGTACGTGTTACGCGTTTCCCAAATCCCGGACGACTGTGTTCCCATACGACCGACTAACACTTTCTTTTATCTATCTCAGAGTGGCTTGAGGAGTTCGCGGCGAACGAGATGAAAGACGAGGCGCGCGGCGACCGCGACGACGGCGACGACGGCGACGACCAAAAACCAGATAATTTCGTCAACTCCATTTTACAACGAGGCCCTTCCCTCGAAAAGCAGCTCTCCCTGGGGTTCCTGGACTCCATGAACAGCGCCGAGATTGGCGAGATGGTCCGGGAGATGAACATCGGGAAAGGGGCGGAACGCGTCGACGGCGACGAAGTCGCCGAACGGTTCCAAGCCCTGAACCCGGGGCGAAGCGGGGCGTGAGGGGATTCGTGGGGAGCGGTCCGGATCATTTTTACAGATACCTGGAACGGTTATGTTTTTTTTTTCACGATGACGAGATCGTCGGAAAAGAAACAGACTCCGTACGTAGCCTTCAAGCGTGATGACGCGCTTGATGAGTAGCGAGGGAAGCGAGAGCGCGTTGTGACGCACGCGATGATTTTCTCATTGGAAGACCTTCTTGGTACGCGGGTCATACTCGTGGGTAATCTCTCTCGGGTAATGCGTAATCTCGGTGTAAATGCGTACTATTCGTGGGTTACTCTCGCTGTAATGCGTATTACTCGTGTTACTCTCGGTGTAATGCGTAATAGTCGTATTACTCTCGGTGTAATGCTCCCACGTCACCCACAACATCCTCATTAAAGTGTAATTCAAACAACAATTCCCCTCCCTCGATCCATTATTATACGCAGAAGGGCTCTTCCCCAACCTTAAAAGATCCCGGGAACGATCTTGTACGGCACCAGTTCGCAGTACTTCACCCAGTGCTTGCCGTACTTCGCGGAGCACCTCTTGTCGTCCCTGATGGAGCGGTCGATTAGTAGTAACGTTAAGAAGATTACGTACAGGTACGGGGGCAGCTTTCCGAACAACGCGGGGGCGGTCCAGAAAAACGACGCCGCGATTTCGGGCAGGTCTGTTTTCGTGAACGAAAAAGGTCAGTCTTCCCGTCACGTGTATGAGTAAACAGTCAGAGTAATCGGGCCGAACAGTCGTGTACTCTGGTGCACGTATTGTAGTGGTAAGACTTGCGTAACCGCACTGCATACAGGGCATCAAACGGCCGGTGCCTGGATTTGGGAAAGCCCCAATACGTACAGTGGAAGTGCCTCGCCAAACCCCACCACCCGGACGCCAACAGCAGTGACTTTTTCGTTTCCCACTTTCCGTGTTTCATAACCTTGTACTCCGCGGTGACGATCTGCGGTTGTTTGCCCCACACAAGTTTTTTGCCGCCGCTGGCCCTGAACTCCTGGCGCTGCACGTCCGAGTCGTAGTTGATCCAGATGGAGAGAAGACCCAAAACCGCGATGAGCGCTGACACGTCCCTCCCGAGCGTCACCGCCGGCGCGACGCTCGCGACGTAAAGCGCGGGGGACGCGTACACCGCCGGGACCCACACCAAACACCCCCAGCAGATGTAATACCCAGCGCGGTCGTGCTGGATGTCCATGGAGTTGAAATACCCGGTTTCCCACAGGAAAAACTTGAAGTTGTACACGGACATTAACAACGTGGTGACGGCGACGGAATCGGCTGCGAGTGTGAACGAAAAGTGTCAGTCGTGTATTGGGCGATGTGTGGACAAACAGTCACCAGCTTCGGTAAAACAGTGCACTTGTGATGTATGGAATGCACTTCCTGTTAATGACGGCCGTGAACTCAAACGGTCACGCAGGGTCCGTAAACAGTGCCAGGATTTGGGAAACGCCCAAGGCCGTACCCAGGAACCCGTCGCGTTCGTACTGGTAGCACGCGAAAATAACGGGCAACACCGCCCAGGCCTGAGATTGTAAAAAGAAACGTCAGTCTTGTAGTGGCAATCAGGGAGGCGGAATATGGTGGGTGGGAAAGGCCCTTACCATCATCCCGAACCGGCAGTTCGTGAACTGTTTGATGTTTAAACCGAAAAGTTTCGGGTACAGCTCCATGCCCCACCAGAAATCGTAAACGTGGTTTCCACACGATCCCGAGTCTTCGTCGGTGGGAGAGACGTGGCCTTTGATTTGCAGGAAAACGCAAAAGAAGCTGTGAGAGTATAAAAAATGAGGTCAGTCTTTCGTGATGTGTATTACGTAATTACGGGCGGACAATCGGCAAACAGGAAGGCGGGGTTTGGGAAACGCGCAATAAGTGGTAATAGAAAGACGCGTGTTCGGAGATAAACGAGGCATGTGGAATTTTGATACGTACATGGAAAAGATCGCCATGCCCGCGAGCAACTCGCCGAACAAGTCGTACACTTCCTTCGGCGAGGTCAGGTCGAAGCGCCAGCAGAGAAAAAACGCAACAACAGTCACGACCAGGGATTGAACCCCATTGGCTTTGTACACAGGCACGTTCCCGTTTGAAGTGGTGGTGGCTCGGAACTCCTTGCCGGGAAGGTACATTTGGAGAAAGGCTTCAAATGCGGCGTAACTTCCTAAAAGTTGCCACGCGCGTTTCGAGGTCCACGGCCAAATCTCGGGAATCAACCGTAAGCCTTTCTGTTTGAACGCCTCCACGATGCCGGTCAAGCTGCCGTCCAGGTTGACGAACATGTGCCAGCTGTGTTTAGGTTTAGGGTTTAGGGTTTAGGGTTAGGATGGATGGTCAGTCGTGAGAATGATGAATGATGAACGATTCGATGCGCCATCTGAACAGATGATGAGAGGGTTTTTTCTGCGATTTTTTTCCGCGATCGCGACGGCGTGGATGGCGTCGTCTTCGCAAGGTCCTGGACAGAGTGTTATCCCCACTAATGAACTAATCACGTACACTATCACCGCCACGAACGGCGTGGTGCCAATAATCCCGAGTATGAACAGCATCGGCCCGAGGTGCGCCCACAGCGAATCACCCCGCGACCCGCCTTGGCTCCAGTCCCCATCCTTCGTGGAGGTTGTTTTGCTTTTGCGTCCCGGACCCGTAGTCGACCCAAGACCCTTCGCGGTGACTCGGGGAAGACCAACGGATTGGCGCCGCGCGCCGCGAGTTTCGACCATCGCAGACAGGGCCTACGATACGGATTCTCGTAAATGAAACAGAAGTGACACGCAAAACACGTCCGTTGCGGCGCGTGCGCGCGAGCAATGCGGGACACACGCGTCGACTCTCATCACATCAGGTTTCCGTTTGACGCTGCCTTTGCGCTTTGCTTTCGAGCGCGATTTTTTGTCAGGCTCGCAGTCTTCAAGTTCCACTCCACACGAGTTGGTGACTGAATGTTCGTGCCAACCCTTCCGCCCGCAAAAACGGCGCTGGGCTGCACCGTCACCTCAATGTCAATCCACCTTCGGCATCTTTTCGGGCGCGTGTTCTGAGAAACGCCGCCAGGTCGCGTGCCGGTCACTGGCCACGCCGCGCGACTTGATTCGGGTTAACGAGTTTGGCCGACGTGAGTGCGTTACCCGTGGCACGTGGGTCGGTCGTACTGGGTTTTTAAATCGATTTCGCGGCTATTCGTGGCTCGGAGGGACCGGCGGCGGCGTCGTGTTTCATCAGGCCCGGAATCTCACACCTGCGTCGTGGTTCGAAAAATCGCGGTTACACACATCGGTTGGTGTGCCATCCCGCGGGGCTTTTAACGGGGTAAACAGCGTCACCGCCATTATACATAGCCGAAATGGTACCCGAGGTGCGCCCGCGACCGAATTCGGGTGTTAAAGAACACGGAATCCGCCGTGTACGCGCATTTCCGGCGATACCCGACGCCGACGATTTTGGCATACTACGCCAGCCAAGTCGGTCGACCCGTCTTCATCTGACCACCGCCTGCCTCGTCGTCACTCGGTTCCCTCTCAAAACCCCTTAAAAACAACAGCCCGCGTTCGCGTTGAACCCAGGACACCTGGAGGTAGGGTTACCACGCATCACGATTTCCACAAGACTAGACACACACCACGCCACGGCCCGACGCTTGGTTACCTCCCCGCCTCCGTTCTGCAGACACCGGGACGAAAGAAAAAACGGCGCGACTTCCCTGTTCGACACTTCTTCCGCTTCCTTTCCACTCACCCCACCGTCCCGTCCCTCCCTTCCAACAGTCCCTGCTCGGGCAAGAGGTGGTCATAACCCTGGACGACAATTCCACCAGGCAAGGGACGGTGTGCAACGTGGACCCGGTGAACGTTTCCGTGTCCCTGAGGAAGGTACGTCGTCGCGCGGCCGCGTCACACGCGGGACCCATCGCCGCGGCTTTCTCGAATTCGACATTTGAAACGTCTATCGTTGCCTTCGCCGCCGAAACGGCGGCGATGCTTCTTTTGCTGATTGGATTTTTTTTTGGCGCGAGCGAAAACGAGAACTCACCATTTCTTTTTCTTTCCCTTCCCACCCCAGGTTCGCCCGTCTCTGCTCGGAGCACAGAGCGACTCAGGTGCGTTTTTTGCGATGCGTTTGTTGGCACGGCGGTGGCGTGCGTCGGCGCACAAAAAGATCAGCCTTAAACCTCCGAAAAGGGCGACGACACACGCGCCATCCCCAACAACGTTTTCTGGAACCCAAAAGAAGTTTCCAGAGAGAAATCTCTCCCCGACACCGATTTTCACTTTTTCAAGGAAAGGTCTTTTTTACCTCTCGAAACGTGGTCTGACCTGACCATACCAACTTCACCACCTCGCAGCGACGCCACCAAACTCGGTGGACGACACGGTTTGCGTGCTTCCAGCACTCGCGGTGTGCGGCGTGGAGGTGGTGGGTTTCGGTGAACGGGCGATGGAGGCGCTGGGGTTGGCGAACGTGGGAGGGAGTGGCGGGAATTCCGGCGGGCATTCCGGGGGAGGGTCGCGGCGCGATTTCGCGAATCCGTTTTCGGGGTCGCCGTTTCGAGAACCACCGCCGGCGCGCGTTTCGACCCGAGGGGTGCAAAAACACGACACTAACAACTCTGTGGAAGGTTGGGAAAGCGTAGGATACACGGAGACGGCGCACCACCCAAGCACCCCTCGGAGTCCTTCGGGGATGGTTTCACGGCGAAGCGACGACGGGGACGAGGAAAGACTGATTGATGAGTTTGCGTCGAACCGAAAATCGGTTAACCTTAAGAAACGCCTGGAGCGCGTGCGGACGCTTCTCCACGAAGCGCGACTTCCCGCGGTCGTGGAGAGCGAGTATCCGTACGGGACTGGCGGCGATGACGTGCTTGTTGTGTTGGGGTGCGTACGAATCGCGTCACCGTACACCGTGCAAACCTGCGTCTGCGCGAATGAACAAGTGCTGGACACCGTGGCGTCGGTCGTGGCGTTGGCGGGGGACACGCAGGTTGGATGACGGTTCGTGAAAAGAGTACGTAGCGGACGAACAATAGACAAAGAAACAGACGAAACAGACTTCCGAAATGAACAAAACTTCACGTAGTACGTGGCGCAACCCTAAAGCCGTTAGCCGTGTTCACACATCCCGTATTGGACAGTAGTATCTTAGGGTAGTATCAAACTCGTCGTTCTTCCGCCGAACGGAATTTGGTCTCACTTGAAACTCCCGTCTTGTCCGTCGTCTTCCCGTCGCGCCAAAGCAAAGCGTCTTCGTTCGTCTCGTCGCAATTTTTGAAAAAGAAAACTAAACAGCCGCCTCCTCCAGGTCCCTCTTCCCGAGGTAGTCGCACGCCTTTGCCAGGGGAGTGGCGAGGTGCGGAATGCGCGGCGCGTCATCGCGCTGCGAGAAGAAACGCGGCGCGTCATGACCCTCCGGGGCCCCGTGCCCGCGGAACGGCCCGACCGTCACGCACACGGGCGATACGGTGTGGAATGAGTTTGCCCAACGCATTTGACTCGCGTTTGTTTGGTTCGGTTGGGGGTCGGTTGTTTGGACGCCTAAGGCTGAGCCTAAGCCTGAGCCTGAGCCTAGGCCTAAGCGACCACCGCCCGAATCAGAATCAGGCCGAGTTCCTAGACTCTCCGCGTTTACGGCGGCGTGAAAGTTACCCACCACGGGCAACACTCGGGAGCCGGTCAGGGAGTAATACGCCTGTAAAAGCGCCTGCGCGTTTGTTAAGTGGGGCGCTTCACGGTGTAGTAACTCCTTCGACAACGCCTCAGCGTTTGACGCCTCCGCGGCGGCAACCGCGAGAAGCGCGCGCTCGCGTTGGTTTCGCGTCTCTTTGGGCAACAGCGGGGGCAGTTGTTTGAGCGCCCGGACAACCACTTCACCGCGATCACTCAGTGCGTTTTTAGTCAGGTACGAATCACCACGGCCACCACCGGCGTCGCTTTGTCGCCGGTCACCGCGCGCGGATCGAGCCCCGGTGGCGACAACCACGCCGTTGGCGCCGCGCAGGTTTGGCGCGTTTTCCTTCCCCGGCGTTTCTTTCTTTTCGGCCAAAGCTTCGACGCTCGCGCTCGGCGCCGGTACCCTGACCACAGCATTCGGTACCCTCACCGCGGCGGCCAAGTCGAGGGCGTCCACCAGGTTCTTACCAACAACCGCTTGCGCCTTGACGCGTTCCGAACGGGCCTTCGCGGCAGCGGAGTTTAGGTTGGAAACGGTTTTTGTCTTTCCCTTTGACGGTCCAGCGAGCGCTTTTCCGGAAAGAGTGCTTGCCTTCTTCCCCGCGGAGACAATTGTGGTGGGCGTGGCGGCCCTTCCGTTGCCTTTCCCCACGAGCTTCGGCGTCGCCTTCGCCGCGGTGGTCGGTGCGATCGCGATCGCGGGGGTGCCGCCGCCGCCGGCGCCGGTTGGCGACCGCGCGCGTTTCGCGACCGCGGTTTTCGCGGCCACGACTTCTTCGTCAACAACCGCAACCGGTTTCGATTTCAGCCGAGGCGATTTCTTCGTGGTGTCGGACTTGAACATGAAACCCGGGGATCTCGTGTCGTCGTTGTGCTTTGTCGTGCCAAGCGAACCTTCCGAAACCTCATCGGACCAACCTTCGTTAACCGCAAACCTGTGGAAGTCGTACGCGTACGTGTTCCCGGTCACGACTTTGTCCGCGGCGACTTCCGTGAAGTCCCGCATCATGGCTGACCCGGGGGCGTGCTTGCCAACCAGGGGGTCCCACGCCCACGGCGCCAAAGAGGCGAGCTCGCGCTGCACCCGCGAAAGCGCCTTCCGGGCCTTCTTCGGCGTGGGGCTCTGTGATGATAGGACGGCGGGGGTGGGGAGAGGCCATGCGAAGGGAGGGGTCCGGGTCGTCCGGTCGTCCGGTCAGTGGGGTTCGGGGATCGGGGGTGACGACGTGTGGTGTTTCACCCTACCGGGAAGATGTTTGTGGTGTGTGACACGTGCGAGGCTTTCGGAACGCGATACTCCACGCGCGCCAGACGCAGCCGCGCGCTCGAGTATCAGCCTTGGGGCCGCGTGGATGACTAATCCAGGTTTGAATAAAACGCGTCTTCGGGCTCCCGCGTTGGGGTCCGAGTTGCGCGCGTACCTCTTCTGGGTTTGGCGAACGCGCAGCGAGCGCGGCGGGCACGGATGACGGCATCGCGAATCGCGCGGACACGCCGGTCATGGACTCGCGCAGCGCAATCGCGAGCTGTTGTCGCTCCGTCATGTGCGGCGCAGCACTCATCGGAGGTGACGAACGACGCGGCACACGAAGGTCGTCGAGTGTCCCGTGAGACGAGCTCGCGCGCTGACGAACGACGCGCGAAACGAGAGGACGCGCGAACCTTCGCGACGCTCGTTGTCGACGACGACACGAAGTGAACGCGCCCGTGCGGCGTGTGGGACACGCGCGCGCTTCGAAGTGTGGGGAGGGGAGACGAAGGCAACCCTCGGATGGGCCACGTTTGCGAGGAATAAATGAACAGCTGATTCAAATGAAGTGAATTTGTCACCGACTAATTACTCTACGGACGAAATCTGGGCTTTTTTTTCTCTTTTCCGAGTTTTCATTCCAACACTAAGATCACCCTCCTCACGGAACGCTTGCCCCCCCCTTTTTGAAGTCGTTCCTTTGCTTTTTCCGGTCCGTTTTTTGTTGCTCGTCGTAGCTGCGCTTCCGCATCGCGTCCCCGAGGGTTATGACCGCCGCGGAGTTCGTTTCGAGTTCGAATTGAATGGCGAGCGATTGTTTCATTTTCGGCGAAACGACGCCGGCGCCGCCGATCGTGAAGAGTTCGGCTTCCACGCCGTCGATGTTGATGTCGATGTCTGACTGTTTTCTCATACGGCGTTTCACCGCGCACACCCCCCAGGTGCTTTTCGAAGCACTGCAATACACAAGCGCTGAAGGTACGCAACCTTTCAAGCCCTGGGGAAGAGGTAGCCACCCTTTGTGTGTCAGGGACGGTTTGTTCGTAACGCGGTCCGTCGCGATTTGTAACTCGGCGACTTCGCCGCGTCGCTTCTCCACCGCGGCGAACACGGTTCCGTCGTCGCCCACGGAAACGGACAAAACAACCGGCGCGTCCACCGCCTCACGAGGGGCCTCGCCGGTAGTCACCGCGTCGGGGGCGGTACCTTTAACGATACCTTTAGCGATACCTTTAGCAACACCTTCCGCAATACCTTGAGCGCCACTGTCTTCACCATCTTCTTCACCTTCTTCATCGTTAATACCCTTCGTCTCCCTCGGCGCCGCCAACACCGCCGAGCCCATCTCCGTACCGTCCTCGCACCGCCACAACCGCGCCGTGCCGTCGCCGCCGCCGCTCATGATTAGTGGCCCGCAGTCGCCAGACACTTGCTCAGGCACGACGCCGAGACACGCCACGAACGCGGCGTGGCCGTGGCAGAAACTCTGCACTTCAGGGACGCCTATTGCTTCCGTCAAAGCCACGTTTGCATTGCTCGGCAGCTTGGCGATTCTTATTTTAAAGTCGCGATCCGCGGTTGCCATTAAATTAGCAACACCAGCCGGCGCCACCGCGTCCGTGATGATGGAACAGCAGTGCCCAAAGAGGTACGTGGGTTTGTTTTCGCGGTTTTCGGTGACTGATTGCTGAGTCGAATTATCTGTTCCCGGTACTTCTTTCCGGTCTTCCCCCTCAATCCCTCTCACCTCTTCCTCCGTCTCCGTCGTCCCCAGTCCGTGCACGTCCCCGAACTTGTCCGCGAAGGCGCAGATCTTGCCATCCGCGCTGAAGGTCGCGGCGCAGGCTTTTTTTTGCAACGACGCTCGTTTAATACAGGTCAAAACACGAGGCTTGCCGTCGTGTGTAGCGCGGCCAACACGCCACACCCGCGCTTTCTTGTCATCACCAGCGGTGCACATGTTCTGACCGGTGCTACAGAAGCGAACGGCGCGAATCGCGTCGGTGTGCCATTGCTTAGTGCCAACAGTGGCGGTCGTCTCTTTTTCGAGACCCGCCGCCGCCGCGTCCAATGCGTCGGCGGGGCATCGAGAGTCAAGCACCGCGAGTTCGTCCAACGACACGTCGTACACCCTTAACTCCGTCCCAAACGCCACCGCGACGAGGGTTCCGTCCGGGCTCACCGCAACCAAAGGCGTCGGCGCTTGACGCATGTGTTCCCCTCCCCAGTTCTCCCCAGGGCCGCCCTTCTCGCCACCCGGACCGGGCGTCACGCCTTTCTTGCGATTCCGGCGTGGCATTGTTATGGACCGGGGTTGGTGCGGATGGAAAAGCCGGAAAGGAGGCGAGTTTATAAGGGAAACCGACGAACGCGCTCTGGCGGCGGTACGGACGTGCGGGCACGACACGTGCGCCGGCGAGTGAAGAGCGTGTGTCGGAGCACCGATCACACGAGCAACTCAATGTTACGGCGCAAAAGTGCTTTTCGCAAAAATGCAAGTCGTTTGCGAAACGCGAAACGAAAGCCACGACTTGAAACGGAAACGCCAAACTCGTCTTGTCAGATGGCAGTTTAGGTAGCGCGGGAGCACGTCCGTTAGGGGGGTGTTTTAGGAGGTCGTTTCGTTCCACGGCGGTTCGGAGACGTACAAACGACAGGAAGTTCGTGCTCGGAAGGCGAGCGCGGTCAGTGGGGAGAGGCACGTCGCGAGGTCGCGACGCGCAAAAGGGGAACTCTTCTCTTCCGGATTTGCGTTCCGCAACGGAAGGTACGCCCGTGGTGTGACTCTGACTCAACCACGTTGGCATGCCGAGCCCGCGCATGGCGCACCACACCTCCAACACACGTCACGCCACCAACTCACCAAATCCCTCCCTCCTCATCAAACAGACGAATCCCGGTCGTCGACTCTTCGGAAGGACGACGGTCAACGTTTTTGCCGTTTACATTCGGACTCGCGTTTCCGCAAACGACAAGTTCGCAAGATGACCGCCACCCGACGGGACAGCGCGCGTTTAGGGCAAACCTCGATGGGGTCGCCTCCACACCGGTACCCGCTACGGCACCGGGGAGGCGCGAAGGAAGGCAATGTGGATGAAGGTACGTTTCTTTCCGACTGGTCACCATACCCAACCGCACCGAGCACCGCCCGTTCGTGTTCGCCTTTTTGTTGCCGTCCGCGGGGGGGAACCATTCGTTCCTTTTCTTTTGCGTTTTTATTTTTATTTTTCCGCGCGGCGGATGGACAGGCGCGAACGCAAAACAAGCATCGCCGAGCGATCGCACGACACGAAGAAAAGGACGTGTATCGGTCTACCTACAGATGTATCGCGATTATACCACTTCGCAAAAAACTAACTGACCTTCAATCCCTGCAAACACCGCCGTTCCAATCCCAAACAATCGCGCGCTTCAATTCGAATTTCCAATTGCTCAAACTAAAAAAATCAAAAAATCAAAAAATAACAGGCGACGACAAAACCGAAACCACCGCCGCCGGGTGTTTCCCGATCTGCGTCTCGCCTGCGCCTGACAAGGGCAAGCGGAAGATATCATTCGTGACGTTGTGTGGTAAGAAGGACCAAATGGACTGTGGAGGTGATTTAACCCTAAACCCGGATTTGTTGGTGTCGCCTCGGGGCGGGGACAAAACCGGGGCATCGAAAAACGACGACTGCAAAAACACGGTGACGTCGAAAAAAACGAGCAAAAAACGAAGGGTAAGCGAGGTTCCGCAGTGCGGCAATTTAGGCGTACTGCCCGTGGAGATCCTGGAGGTTGTGTTGCTGAAGTGCCCGCCCAAATCGCTTGGGGCGCTAACCTGTGTAAGCAAGTACTTCAAGAACACCGGGATCGTCGAGCGGGTGGCGAAGCTGCGCGTGGACAAGCACCCGCGCGCGGACGGCGTACAGCCTCGTCAACGCGAAACCCCCAACGCGGCGAGGGTGTTGCACTTCGCGGACGCCGCGGATGTCGCGCTGCGCACCGCGGCTGGCCTCGATTTAGGCGCGTTCCACACTGCGGTGCTTGGAATTGGTGGGGGCCCCGGCAACCGGCCTGGTACCGAGCTTTCTTTATTGGGGGCCCCTCACCGCGCTCGCGGTTTCCACGAAACACACGAAGAGAACGACTCTGAAAAGTTCCACTCGTGCGAAGACACTGTTTCCGGCAAGCCGGCTGGGTCCAGTGACTCGGCACAACAAGCCTCCACGCTTCAGTACCAGTGGGGAATCGTTCCGGGCGTTGCGGTTTCGAAACCGCTTTCCGCCTCTTCGGCGCGCGAAACCGCCGCCGCCGCCCAACCCAAGGGAAGAACTTTGTACACCTTCGGCCGCGGTTTTCACGGGCAGCTCGGGCAGGGCGGGTACGACGACGCCACCGCGCCTTCGCAGGTTTCCCTGGCGGGTACGTCCCCGCGCTTCCCGAATCCCGGCCTCCACGTTTTGCCGATTGTCCGCCCGTAATTACGTAGTTGCTACATACATCGCAAACGCACTGTTTTATCTCTCAGCTGGTGACTGTTCAGACCGATTACGGTGACTGTTGTCCATACATCGTCCAATACACTTGGTGCCACTCAATACTGACACTTTGTTTTACCCATCGCAAGGTGTCATCACCGACGCCGGTGCGCTCGAAACCGTGCGGTGCGGTGCCTCGCACTGCGCCGCCCTCAATCCGGATGGCGTTTTGCTAACCTGGGGCTTGGCGTCGTCGGGCGAACTGGGGCACGGCGGGTGGACCCCTATTGAAGTGGACGTCCCGAGAGTCGTGACATCGATGGCGGGAACCAGGGTAACGCAAGTCGCGTGCGGCGCAAACCACACGGTCGCGGTTAGCGAAACCGGGGGCTTGTGGACCTGCGGCAGGGGACGGCACGGCCAGCTAGGGCACGGCCACTTTCACGACGCCGGGCCGTTGCGGCGGCTCGAGGCGTTGCGGGGAATGAGGGTCGTGACCGCCGTGGCGGGGGGGTCGCACTCGCTTTGTTTAACCGACTGCGGCAGCGTTTGGAGCTGGGGGTAAGGGCCTTTCCCACTCACCACATTCCGCCGACTGATTGCCCATACGAGACTGACATATAATCTTTTTCAATCAGCGCGTGCCGGCACGGCCAGCTGGGCTTGGGCGACGTCGCCTTCGCCGCGAGCGCGGGGTGGGAAACCGGTGTTCCTTGGCCGTGCTTGGTGGAAGCCCTGACGGAGTTGGACGAGCCCGTCGTGACGATGGCCGCGGGTGGACACCACACTTTGTTTGTCACCGCGGGCGGCCAGCTCTGGGGGTGCGGCCGAGGCGAGCACGGCGCCCTCGGCGTCGGCGTCCGGGGCTCGTCATCCGAGTTCTACTACTACGAAGAGGACCAGCTACACGCGGTGAGGGGACCGAAGGACCACTTAACCCCGAGGTTGATTCCCGTGCACCACAAGCCGGCGCCCGGACAGGTGGGGGCGATGTGCAACTTTTCGAAAATGAGCTCGAAAAACGACGGCGCGAGTGAAAAAAAACAGTGGAACGACGGGTCAAACGAAACGAGGACGCTTCCCGTTTTGTTCGCCGCGGCGACGCTCACCGCGACGGCGCGGAAGAAGAAGCGATCAAGGCGGTCCATGAGGGCGAGCTGCGGCGGCCCGAGTGGACCGCCTGGCGTGGGTAAGGCGGTTAGCCAGGACAAACCTAAACCTCCAAGCAAAAAGGAAGAGGTTCCGCCAAAAACCGTAGCGGAGACGTACGTGGACCGCATTCTTGTTGGCAAAGGCGGGTGGGTCAAAGCGCCTTGCGCGTGCGGGGTGACGTGCCGGGTGGTACACGCGGTGGCGGGTGGGGCACACTCGTGCGTGCTCACCGCGTGCGGCGCGGTGATGACCACCGGGAGCAACGCGTATGGGCAATTGGGGTTGGGTGATGTTCGGCGTCGGTACGCGTTTGAGCGCGTCGAAGCGTTGCGAGGCACGCGCCTCGCGACCGTTGCGGTGGGCGAGGACCACTCCGGCGCGGTTGGTACTGACGGCCGGCTGTTCCTGTGGGGCCGGGGGGACTGGGGGCAGCTCGGAACCGGAGACGCGCGGTCGCACTGGAAGCCGAGGCTCGTCAACGGCGTCAACGTCGCGCCGGCGGTGGCGCCCGAACGGTTCCTGGGGTTCAAGGTTAGCGAAGACCCGGCGGAGTCCGACGCGGAGGACGACCCGAGGGGCGAGATGGGCGGGCGGAACCAACACGACGTGAACGACCCGATGGTCGCGACGGTGTACTGATGGGGGGGTAATGAGTGGTATCCGGTGTACTGACGGGGGGTCTTGGGGTTACGGAACG